>Ga0208670_100017_pt1 | contig 95733 bp, 75 predicted proteins | sample 24BtaG_FD_184098 | JGI IMG/M metagenome (GOLD analysis project Ga0208670, IMG submission 184098) | Marine viral communities from Cariaco Basin, Caribbean Sea - 24B_WHOI_OMZ_CsCl (SPAdes) (version 2) | ecosystem: Environmental > Aquatic > Marine > Oceanic | place: Caribbean Sea: Cariaco Basin...
AGTATAGTTCGGTTAGGTTGTCCATGTAAGAAGTCCTTGTTGTGAAGTTTGTCTTGGTAAACTCACTTTAACAACTTCGGACTTCTTTTTTTATCTTTTTTTTGAGCCCTTATCCCGAACTGGGGTTATTTTATATTTTTGATAAAAGTCGGCTGACTTCTTCGCCTATTTCCATAGCGATATATTTACCGCTTCACTAATTTAAGCTTAGCTATTTTACAAAGGCTGTTAAGTGCAGCGTTACATTAGTCAGTGTTTTAGTAACTTAGTGAACACGTAACAAACAATTTCTAACATTATGCGGAAAGCCTTTTCGATAACATATGCGCTATATGCTTAACGCATAGTGAAAAAATACATTGTTCAAAAAGCATAGTTTAAAAAAGTATAGGTAAAACGCCTAGTTAAAAATAAATATATTATAAATTATATAATTTTGGAGAAAGCCATGAATACCCTAACTAAATTTGCTGTTGCCCTACCTACTCTTGCTCTACTAAGCGCATGTGCGACTACCGCGCCTACTACCCCAAATAAAACCCCTGCTTCTGAAAGCGTGACCGATGTCGCTTATGACCGTATGGCGCCAGCACCTTATACTTGTACTGATGGCAGCAAAATCTTGGCAAAACAGTCAATCAATAAAAAACAAGTCATGCTAGACGCGACGTTGCCTAAAGTGAACTGGGCAAATCAGCCAATTATCCTAAATGGTGGCGTCCAAGGTGATACCGCAAGCTATGTCAACGAATCAAACTCTGAAGTGGTCTATGCATGGCACATGAAAGGCGATAAAGGTATCTTTGCGATGAAATGGGCTGACGGTAAAGAATACCAAGTAAACTGCCAAATCTAAGCAGCTGATATAGATATTAAAACTAAAGCATAATAATTATTAAACAGTCATCAAACGGTGGCTGTTTTTTTATGGCTGTAAGCTTAAAAACATCCTTGCCAATACGTTATTTTTATCCCATCTATCTTTCATTTAATAATAATAAGAAATAGCCTTTTGCTGCATTTAGCTAGAGAAGCACGCTGAAAGCTGTCAAAATAGCCCATCTATAAAAATAGCTTATGACTCATAAATAAAGAGGATAACTCAATGGTAAAGCGCTTATTAAGTATGATGATAATGGCTAGTGCGGGTATGTTGGCGCTAACGGGCTGCGATAATAGCGCTGACAATTCTAATAGCACTGATAGCGTTGATAGTTCTGATAAAACCTCGGTAACCGCAGCAACATCTGAGGCGGCAAAAGTTAATACTATTGATTGGTCATTGGTCGCAAGCGGCGAAAAAGCTGTTGACCCCGCCAATTATAAATATCCGTTTGCGCTCGATAGCCAAAACGTACGCGACTATGCGGAATATTTCGATGTGGATAATGCCACCGCGCAGCATAATCTAACGATAAGTATGGCAAGCAATGAAGCGCTATCAAAGCTGCTCGATCAGCTTAGCGATAGCTATACCTCACATGAAATCATTGATAGTAAAGACATGAAGCTTGTCATCCATACCGCGCCTGATGTCGCTGCCAGTCGCTATGATTATGTACTGTCAGATGACTTTGCGAAAGGGCTAGTATTACCGATTGAAATTAAGCCAGATGGTAAGAAAAGTGATGTGAAGGTGCATGGAGAGGTGCAAGAATAGTTTAATTTGTAGGGTGCGCCCAGCGCACCGATAAAATATCAAAATTCATACGGCAAATACAAATGTCACAATACATCCGCTCACACACGAAAGGCGCTACTTACTTTTTTACTTTGGTGTCATACAATTGAAGAAACATACTGTGCGAAGATGACTTCTTACAAGCATTTAAGAAAAGTATCAAACAGGTGCAACAACAATATCCTTTTGAAATTATTGCATGGGTGCAACTACCCGATCATCTACACTGTATTTGGAGAATGCCTACTAACGATGCTAATTACAGTATGCGTTGGTCGCAGATCAAACGTTTAACCACCCAAGCTTGTCCGCAATATCATTTACCAATAGATGATTTAAGCCGTTCAAAAGTTAAAAGAAACGAAAGAGGTATTTGGCAACGGCGATTTTATGAGCATCAGATAAAGGATGAAGTTGATTTTATAAGACATATGGATTATCTACATTTCAATCCTGTTAAACATGGATTGGTTGGTAAAGTGTCGGAGTGGCCATATTCAAGCTTTCATCGTTATGTGAAGCAAGGTCTTTATATGGAAGATTGGGGTAACAATTCGATGGATTTTACGGAGAATTTTTCAGATAGATTGGAGTAGTTTGCTTTATCTGGTGAGCTGGGCGCACCCTACACTAACTGCTGCGTGGGGCGAATTATAATCAGCTGTCTCGACTGTAGCCTTAATATTTTGGCTCTACCAATAATAAATCTTTCTCAGGATCGTCGAAACGTCCAAGAGTTAAAGTAGAAGATACCTTTTTCGCATATAAAAAATCTAGAATTTGTTCAGGCATTTGCATTGGTCTTTGACTTTCATATTTCCAACCCTCAGATATAAGTAAGCTCAAATCTTGTGTTATATCATGATTACTGTTTACAAGGTAATATCTGTCAGTAGATATTAAAGTGTCAATTAGATCAAAATGACGCTGGAGATCAAATTTTAACCAAAAGAACCCATGTATTACATTTTCATCAAGAATATAATTCTCACCCTTATTTGGAATAGTATAATCACTGATAAGTAATTTTAATGCTTCTTCTTCCCATGTTTTATTCTTGAGTAGCCATACTTTGGATTTTCTATTTACTATTTCTGAACGTGAAAATAATAAGTAACTCTGTAATAAATCAGGAGATGCACTTAGGAAGTTTATAAGATATTGCCACAAATGCTTTCTACTATTTCTATGTAACTGATTCGCAAATAAAGTTCCTTTAAGACTTTTTTCTTCATTACAATCAAGGATGAAGTAGTCATTAGATAAACAAATATTGTTTATATGAATAGGCATAACTTTCATTCCAGTATTAATACTATATTTCTTTTTTTGGGTTAGCTTTATCTGGTGCGCTGGATGCACCCTATTTTACTTACAACTGAATCGATGACATATCATTAAAGTTTCTTCATCAGGTTCATACTTATACGTGGTGACTATCACGTTAGGTTTGTTTAGCTTTATTTTGAAAGTATTCATATCGCTACTACCGGTAATTGATGCATTATGAACCACTATATCATTACTTTGAAATAATACTTCGACCGATGGTTGTATTTGATTTTCTAGCTGATTACTAAGTGCTATATTTTGAATATGCTCTTCAACATAAAAGTCTACACTTGCATAAGACCATCTTATTAAATAGTGTTCATTTTCACACTCTTTAATGATCATTTGCATAGGTTCATCACCTAAAATCAATATGGGGCGATTATTGACTGATATTTTATCGATGTATTCAGTAATTTCATGGGATTTATCATAGTCTGAATCCGCTTCATCAAATTGTGACCCCTCCGTACCTAACCATTTGTTCAGATACTTTTGATCTTCAATAACAAAAATCTCTTCTATTGGTTGTAACCAAGTCATTTTTTCTCCTTACTTGATGTTTAAGTAGTTGTAGGGTGCGCCCAGCACACCAATGCATGAATATGAAAAAGTGGATTAAATGCAATTATCTACGTAAATTATTTAACGTTCGATTACTCATCATACAATACTTTAAACTCGGAAATCCGTTTCTTAACGGTGCGCTGGGCGCACCCTACCCAAAAATGTGCAAAATGCTAATTCTTGCGCGAATGAGTAAAGCAACCGTAATTCTCTGCTAAAGCTTAAGACGAAAACTGTACGCGAGGGACGAGCGCCGAGTGAACCATTAAAGAAAGACGGCTCATGACCCGCATATTTGCCCACTATTAAAGCAAGCGATGCTGAGGCCATGCTTTTCCGTTTCTGTCTTTTTCCTCTTTTAATGGCAAGGACTTGCCCTACTCCCTAACCAACGCCAAAAACTCTTCTTCACCCACTATCTTTACGCCCAATTTTTCTGCTTTGGTGAGCTTCGAGCCAGCTTTATCACCTGCCAATAGCGCGGTGGTTTTTGCCGAGATGCTACCGGAGACTTTGGCACCGAGCGCTTGCAGTTTGGCTTTGGCTTCATCACGCGCCATGCTATCAAGCGCGCCCGTAATGACCCACGTTTGCCCATCGAGCGGCAATCCCTCTGACACCACTTGCTCAACCTTATCCCAGTGCACGCCCGCTTCGCGCAGTGCGGTGATGACTTCGATATTGTGCGGCGCACGGAAAAATTTATAAGCAAGCTCAGCGGTGATTGCGCCAACATCAGGCGTTTGTAGTAGTTTTTCGATATCCGCTGCCATCAGGCTATCAAGGTCGCCAAATTGCTGCGCCAAATTCTGCGCCGTGGTCTCACCGACACCGCGAATACCGAGCGCATAGATAAAGTGTGCCAGCGTCGTCTGCTTACTCGCTTCAATGGCGCTGAGGATATTTTTTACCGATTTTTCCCCTAGTTTTTCAAGCGTAATCAGCTCGTCTTGATGTTTATGCAACTGATAGATATCGGCGACGGTCTTGACCAAACCATGCTTAAAAAAGCTAATCAGCCAACTTGCGCCAAGCCCATCGATATCCATCGCCCGACGCGAGACAAAATGAATAAGCGCTTCTTGCTGCTGCGCCGGACAAAACAATCCGCCCGTACAACGTGCCAACGCTTCACCTTCAGGCAATACCACAGGGGAGTCGCATACAGGGCAAGTCGATGGCAATTTAACAGGTTCTGAATCTGCTGGACGCTGATCTGTCCAAACGCGGGTGACTTTGGGGATGACATCGCCTGCACGGTGGACGCTAACCATATCGCCTGCGCGCACATCCAGTCGTTGAATCTCACCAAAGTTATGCAAGGTAACATTGCTAACGGTAACGCCGCCGACTTTGACTGGCTCTAACTTACCAACTGGGGTGATTTGTCCGGTGCGTCCGACTTGCCATTCGATATCATTTAGACGCGTCATGACGGTTTCGGCAGGGAATTTATAGGCGGTTGCCCAGCGCGGCTCACGCGATAAAAAGCCAAGCTGCTGCTGCAATGCCAAGTTATTAACCTTGATGACCATGCCATCAATTTCAAACGGCAGCTTACTACGCGTTTCAATCATCGACTCATAATAGGCTTGTGCTTCGCGTGGGTTTTTTACCACTCTCACCGCGCTGACGCTAAAACCTATGTCACCAAGCCAAGCCAATGCCGCTGATTGGGTATCGATAGTCTCAGGTAGACCTTGATTGACTGAATAGCAGTAAAATGCTAGCGGACGGCTGGCAGCAATAGCGGGGTCAAGCTGACGTAAGCTACCAGCGGCGGCATTACGTGGATTGGCAAAGGTTTTATCGCCTTTTTCTTCCGCTAGGCGATTCAGACGCTCAAAGCCGGCTTTTGGCATCAGCACTTCACCACGCACTTCCAACAAGGGAATATCGCTTGCAGCAGTAAGCCAAAGCGGCAGATTGCGAATGGTCTTGGCATTTTGGGTGATATCCTCGCCCGTTTGCCCATCACCGCGCGTCACCGCTTGGGTAAATTGTCCATAAGCGTATTTGAGTGACACCGCCAAGCCATCAAGCTTTAGCTCCATCTCGTATTCAGGATTTTTCTGCGCGTCATTGAGGCGATCATTGACGCGGCGCATAAAGGCATGCAGCTCGTCATAATCAAAGACGTTGCCCAGTGACAACATCGGAATATCATGGGTAACTTGGGTAAAGGCTGACAGTGGCATATCGCCAACCTGATTGATTGGGCTATCCGGCTGTACCAAATCTGGGTATTGTTCTTCAAGCTCTAATAAAGAGCGGCGTAATTGATCGTATTCGCTGTCTTCTAAAATCGGATTATCGAGCACATAATAGGCATAATTATGCGTCTTTAAATTATCAATAAGCGTGCGCATTTGGGTGACGATAGCAGCATCATTGCTTGCAGATTGTGCAGTATTACTGTCTTTATTCATCTCTTTATTCATGTCTTTAGAGGTAAGCGGTGCGATAGGATCAGTCATAGTCGGCGTCTTTTTTTTGCGATTCAAGATGCCGATATGATAACAAGTTTGCAGGATATGCGGATATGATTTTGTAGAAAACTAATTCTGTAGAAAACCGATTCTGTTGAAAACCGATTCTGTTGAAAACCAAGTTTATAGAAAATCAGGCGAATAAAACGCTCATCAACCAAAAACTAAAAAAGGCAAATAACGTCAAGCGCTATTTGCCTTTTACACTGCTACTAACACTATCAGCCTGTATTAATTAGCTTATGTTAATCAGTGAAAACTAACCTTCATAATCGCGAACTTGGTTACGCAATTGCTGCTTGTATTCAGGGGTAATTGGTTCGTTCTCTTCATCGAGCATAACGGCGTCCAAATCACTTGCCATCATATAGGCGATGCTCATCATACTATCGAAACTACGCAGCGCTTGTGGGTGCGGCAAGGATAAGAAAACCACCACGCCATTGTAAGTATTGGTCGCGACGCTATGCGGGTCAAAAGGCGCGATACCACTATCAGTAATGCCCATCATACTAAACCACAGCATGCCAGTGCCGTCTTTTTGCTCATAGCGATGGAACATATTCATCGCGCCATAGCGTAGACCATATTTATCAATTAACGCTAATAAATCACGACCACGGATAATCGCAGCGGGGCGGTCACGGTATTGGTGCGGTAAAATGGTGATATTGATATTGTCTTTGGCGTTGATTAACGGACCGTTTTGCGCTTCATCAACCGGCTCTGAGAGATGCTGATCGAGTATCGGGCTATTATTATCAAAGCTTGGCTCGTCTGCGGTATCAATCACTGGCATCAGGCTATCGGTTGCAGAAACCAAGCTTGAAAACGCATCTGGCTCTTGCTCGATATTCATCTGCTCAGCAGTAGACACAAACTCACTATCATCGGCATGCTGCTGCTCATCTTGCCAGCGCGCATAGTCGGCGTCATCTACCACATCATTATTAGCGTCATTTATATCACCACGACCAGCCGTAAGCTGTGCATCGACATGGGTATGCGACTGGGTCAAAGGTTCTTCTTCAACGACCGCATCCAAATAACTGCGATCAGGACCGATACTGGTTTCACCTGCAACGGTATCGTCTAAGTTTGGTTGATCAACGATATTGCGCTCGTGGCGCGGTATGATAGGGATACCGTTTTTATCATAATTGACCGCGGCAGCCTCAGCAGTTCTGCGACGCTTAAAGCTGCGAATGACCATAAATAGCCCTGCAAGCACGATAAATGCGGCAATGGCGATTAATATAAACTGGATAGCGGTCATGAGAAATACATCCTAATATATGACAAAAGGGAAGATATAAGAGTGAATAAATGGCAATAGTCTAGCATGGCTGATTAATATCGTCACCATATAGTCATCGTTTATCATTAGCCCGAAATATTTGCGTGACTTTATATTCTAGCCCTAACTATACCACTAGCTGCCAGTTATCAATTATTTTATTACTGGGCTACTCTTAATCAGAAAGGTAACGCGCGGCTTCATCGAGCGAGACGCTGACCAAGGTAGATATCCCTGCGCTTGGCATGGTAACACCTTTTAGCTCATCGGCAATCTGCATCGTCAGCTTATTATGACTGATAAAAATAAACTGTAAGTCGTCTGCTAACTCATGAATGAGGCTAGTAAAGCGAGCAACGTTGGCATCATCAAGCGGCGCATCGACTTCATCAAGCACACAAAACGGTGCCGGATGCTGCTTAAATATCGCAAAAATTAAACTTAGCGCGGTCAAGGTTTTCTCACCGCCCGATAGCACAGCAAGGCGACTATTGCGTTTGCCCTTTGGTTGCGCCATTAAAGTCAGCCCTGCCCGCCACTGCTCTGACTTTGGCGCATTAGCAGGCATATCGTCAGTATTGAGGGTTAAGCTTGCTTGCCCGCCACCAAAGACTTTGGCAAATAAATTGGCAAGCTCGTTATTGACCGCCTCAAGCGTCTGCATAAATAGCGTTTTGGTGGTTTCATCAATTGAGGCAATCGCCTCCGTTAACGTCTCCATACTAGCAGCAATGTCTGCTGTCTGCTGCGCGAGTGGCTCTAAGCGCTCATTAACCTCTGCCAATTCTGCTACCGCAGCGAGATTGACCGCGCCAATTTTACCCAGCTGCTGCTCAAGCTTTGCGCGCTCAGATTCTAATTCTGCGATTTTGTCTGGACGTACGCGGCGGTCATGAGCGATAAAATCCGCCAATAAGTTTGAGACGCTCATCACTTGCGGCTGCGGCTGCGGCTGCGGCGGCGGCTGCGGCGCTGTATCCGATTGCGCTTTATATTTATAGCTAGCTTTATGGTAAGCATCTAGTGCTTCTTGGGTATGATTACTGGCATCGTCTAAACGCGCCGCACTTAAGGCCAGCTCAGTGGCGAGGCGAGCAAGCTCACTTTGCTGCGTTTGCAAGGCGTTTTGCAGTGTATCTAATGCAGTCTGCTGCTGACTATATTCTTGCTTAAGCACCGTTAATGCTGCCTCGCGTGTCGTTAATACTACTTGCTGCTCATCGCGTGCTTTCTGTGCGGTCTGCAATGCTGCTTGTAGTGCGGGCAGTTTATTTTGCTGCTGCTCATGACGCGCCTTTAGACTGTGCTCGCTTTGTAGCGATTTTTCATGCTGCGCAGTTGCCCGTTCAAGACTACTAGCGCTATGCTCTAAGCGCATCTCACCTTGCTGAATACGAAGCTGCAATGCTTGCCAAGCGTCATCATCCGTTTGACGCGCACGATTTAGCTCACTACGCTCGGACTGTAATTGCTGACTTAATGCACGAGCGTCGGCTATTTGCGGCGTCAGCGCTGCTATCTCGCTTTGGATCTGCTGCTGCTCATGATTTAGAGCCTGCTGCTCTTGCTCTAATTCTTGTTGTTCTTGCTCAAGAGCTACTTTATCAGCATTTAGACGCTGGCTGTCCGCTTGTATTCGTTCCGCATTGGCGCGCTTAGTGGTGAGCTGTTGCTGATATTGATGTTTATCGCGGGTTAATTGCTCAGCTTGCGCGCGCGTTTCCTCTAAGCTAACTGTTAACGCATCATAGTTGCGCTGGTTATTAGCGATGGTCTTTTTCTGATTCTCTACTTTACTTTCCAACTCTTCAAGCAAACCCTCTAACGCTTGCAAACGGCTGCGCTGCTGTAAACGCTGGCTTAAGAATTGGCTATTGCTATCGTTTTGACCATTTTGCGCACCAGCAAACTTGCTGAGATTCATCGTACCCTGACGACTGATAAGCCAACCGTCCGAGGTTAGTAAAATGGCTGATGGCGGCAATGCTTTTAAAATATCGGCAAGCGTATCAAGAGTCTGCTGATTATTAATTTCAGATGGCGCGATATATAAATAACAGTGCTGCCAAAGCGTTAAGTGAGGCGCGGTAATCAGCTCTGATAAAGGCTGTATTTTATCAATTAAAGTATCTGGCAGTTCGCTAATAAATAAATGGTCTTTAATCTCGCTTTGCTTAGCAGATAGCCACAGGCTATGACCATTTTCTATCGGTGACTTCTCTTCTGTGTTAGCATCCTCGTTTTGCGCAGTCTGATAAGTAAACAAATCCGTTAAATCATGCTTAAGCGCTTGCCATAAGCTGTGCGGTTTCTCAGAATCATCGCTCGCGTTATCAATGCTTGGCTGCATGGTTTGGTTAGAAACCAGCACATGACTATCCAACCATAATGCCAATACGCTATCGAGTAACGCTGCATGCTGTTGCCCTTTTTTGCTTAGCTCAATCTGCTCACGTAAGGTGGTAATAGTTAAGTCTTTATAATTATTTACTGAATTACTTTCTAAATCAGTTTTTAAATTGTTAGTTCCTGAAATAGATGCTTGCTGTTGCGATTTTGGTGTGGGTTTAGGATGTAATATCTGATGTAGAGTATCGTACTCACCTGCTAAAACTGCTTGACGTTTTTCATTCTCACTCAACTCGCGTTGCTGAGTTATCAAGCGTTGCTGAAAATCATGCGCTTGCGGTTGTAGCTCAGACATGCGTTCATCAACGCTATCTTGCTGGCGTTCAATCTGCTGCAGCTGTTTATTGAGCTCAGCAACTTGTGTCTCTAATGTGCGCTGTAAATTATTCGCATAAGCCTGCTCTTGCCCATCAGTATTTTCAACCCTGACAGTATTGGCAGTTGGTGATAGCGACTGTTGTAGTTGCCGCCATAAATCCTGCCAATTTTGCTGGCGACGCTGCCATTTCTCATGGTTTTGCTGCTGGCGTTTTTGCGCTTGGCTATTAATGGCTTGCTGCTGCTCAAGCGTACGCGCATTATCTTGCAGGCGTGACAGCTTATTTTGCGCGTCATGGTAGGCGCGCTGCAATGGTTGCTCGTTGCGTTTATGCGAATCGCGTTTATTGGTTAGCTCGCTAAGCTGTGGTCGCAAGCCTTCTAGCACATTATGCTGCTTAGCCTGTTCGGTTTTTAAGCGCTCAATCTCACCCACTGCTTGCTCACGCTGCTGCTCCAAGCTGGTAAGTTGCTGTGCGATAACGCTTAATTGTGATTTGGCATCGCTAAGCTCATGCTCCGCCTGTTGATAGCTTAGCTGCTGCTGATAATGGCTACTTTGGGCATCGTCTTTGAGCCACTGCTCTTGATTGATATGGGCTGCAAGCTTATCTTGTTTGGCTTTTAACGTTTCATAGCTCGCTTGTAGTGTGGCGACTTCATTAGCGCTACGCTCATGGGCGATTTTTTGCTGCTGCTGATTATGCTTAGCTTGATATAACTGCTGAATCGCGAGCTGCTGCTTGATATCAGCAAGTGTTAACGCTAACTCTTCGTAACGCTCAGCACTGGCGGCTTGTTTAGACAAGCGCTTTTGTTGGCTGACAAGCTCGCTTTGCATATCATGCAGACGTGCTAAATTATCCTGCGTCTTCTCAAGCTTCTTTTGCGTCTCTTCACGGCGCGCTTGATAACGAGAAACGCCAGCTGCCTCTTCGATAAATTCACGCAGCTGCAACGGGCTAGATTCAACAATACGCCCAATCATGCCCTGCTCGATGACCGCATAACTGCGCGCGCCAAGCCCAGTTCCCAAGAATACATCGACCACATCACGACGACGACAGCGCGTACCATTGATGAAATAGTCCGAGCGGCCATCCTTATTGACCTGACGACGTACAGACAACTCTTGATAGAGATTAAACTCATGGCGAATACCCGTCTGCTCGTCTTGCGTATGCTCAAAGGTCAGCTCGACGCTGGCGACACTTTTGGCGGCTTTATCTTGCGTACCGGCAAAGATAACATCACTCATCGCCCCGCCGCGTAGCTGCTTGGCGGAAGTTTCGCCTAACACCCAGCGAATGGCATCAATGACGTTAGATTTGCCGCAGCCGTTTGGCCCAACGATGGCGGTGATGCCATGACGGAAGGTAAAAGTCGTTGGATTGGCAAAGGATTTAAAGCCTGCCAGCTTGAGAGATTTTAGGCGCATGAAGGATCAATAAACTTAGCAAAAACAGGCGGCTATTCTACCTCAAATTGTGCGAGGTTTTTAGGGTTTGTGACAGATGCTATAATATGGCTTAGAATCCACATAATTAATTTAAACACTAAAAATTAAGAGAATTAAAATGACTGATTATAATCCGCAAGAACTACAACAAAAATATGAAGAATGATGTGAGCTACATCGTAAACAGCTTGAGGCGCAGCAGCAGTTTTTGCAAGCTGAAACCTTGCTAAACGAGCTGAAAGATTACTATCTAAATCCGCAATGGATGGCGGATCGTGAAGCGGATCTGCCAATTGAGCACTCGGGTAAAGAGCACTCTATCTTTAGCGAAGATGCGCTATGGAATATGCTCACTGACCGTGACGAACTGGCACGACAGTGGATGCGTTTAGGGCTTGATGCGATTGATAAGAAATAAGAATCACCTTAAATCACCCCAATCCCACTTAACAACAGCTGCCCGCCCGCAAACAATAGCAAAACGCCAAAAGCACGCTTAAGCGTGAGCGCAGGTAATACATGAGCAAGCTTGGCACCAACTTTTGCCATCGCAAAGCTAGCAACGGAAATACATAGAAAACCCGTAATATGCACAAAGCCTATTGTACCTTCAGGTAAATTGGCCACATCTTGACCAAACCATGCAAAGCCTGCCGCGCCAGCCAATGCAATCGGTAGCCCGCAAGCCGCTGAAGTGCCCACCGCTTGCTTCATCGGTAGTCCCGCCCAATTTAAAAACGGTACGGTCAAACTGCCACCACCAATCCCAAAAATAGATGACGCCATCCCAATGCCCGTACCCGCGCCAAACTGCACACCAGCTGACGGTAACGGCTTGCCTATCTGCTCTTTGTTAGAGAAGAACAGCATTTTTAACGCGACCAATAACGCGCCAACACCGATGATGGCTTGCAATACCTTACCGTCAATCATGTCAGCAACACCTGCGCCAACGAGGCTACCTATGACCAAGCCCAACGCCATTTTGCGCCATACTTCCCATTGTACACCGCCGCGCTTATTATGCGCAGTCAATGAGCTTATAGAGGTCACCACAATAGTCGCCAAGGAAGTGCCAATCGCCAAATGAGTCACCACTTCAGGAGGGAAATGATACGCAGTAAAAATCCATACCAATGCTGGCACGATAATCATGCCGCCGCCGACGCCAAACAAACCTGCGCTGACCCCAGCAAATGCCCCTGCAATGACAAACCACACATATAACATTATAGCTCTACCTTTTATTATGGTTATTTTTAGTTGATAATAACCAGCGCCTGCGCGTCATTAGCATCTAAGTCGTGACAATTCTGCCGATGGCCGTCATTTTTAAAATTGCCTTAGTATATCAAATGCTATCTTAAAGACTCGATTAAACCTTATATGAACTACAGCGACTAAATTTATGCCGTTATCTATATCTATGCCGTCACCAGCCAATCATTCCGTTCATTTAGCTGAGCTTACCCATCGTCATGTGACCAGCAGCGCCTCTACCAATAGTGAGCTGATAAACGCTGTGCAAGATGCTACGCTTGACGCTACTGAGTTGCATCTATTAACGGCTGAGACCCAGAGTGCAGGACGTGGGCAGCGCGGTCGTTCATGGCAATCACCGCGCGGCAATGTCTATCTGTCGTTATACCATCCAGTACACATGCCTATTAGCGGTTTACTATCGCTGATTATCGGCGTCGAGTTGGCAAAAATGCCTATTATCCAAAGGTTAAATGAACAATTACGCGCGCAAGGTTTAACCCCTATTGGCGTAAAATGGGCCAATGATTTGGGCTTTTATCAAAATTCATCTGAAGCAGATAAAGCTGAACCAGACACACAAATTATTCAATTTAATAAGCTTGCTGGTATTTTAATTGAACCCGTTTGGAAAGCAGGAAAATTGGTTGGTGTGGTCATGGGCGTTGGGTTGAATGTGCAAGCTGCGCCAAAACTAACCGCGCAGACTTCCGAAGGCATGAGTTATCAGGCGATTAGCTTGCAAGATATTTATGGGATGCTGGCGTCAGATAACGCGTACAATTTACCAACCTTACAAACGCTTTATCAGCAAATTAGTGAAGCGTTACTGGCGGCTATGACCCGCTTTGAGCACTTTGATATCGAAAGACCCACTGGGCATACTTACTATTTAGATAGCTTTTTGCAAGAGTTTGCGACGATGGATGCACTGGCAGGTCTGCGATTACGTGTCACCCAAGACCATGATGATAATTCGCATGTAATCACTGGTGACGCCTGCAGTATTGATACAAACGGCTGTTTGCAATTGCGTGAAGATAACGGTAAGATTTCTGCGCTTTTTACCGGTCGTATTGATGTGATTCGTGAGGCGTAGACCACATACTTAACGAGCACCATATAAAAGGATTTTTATGCTCTGGTTAGATCTTGGAAACACCCGTCTAAAATACTGGCTCACCGATGATATAGGGCAAATAGTCGCGCACGATGCCAAGCAGCACTTGCAAGCGCCTGCCGAATTACTCATGGGTCTAACCGATCGTTTTGAGCGTTATGCGCCCGACTTTATCGGCATCTCGTCAGTACTAGGTGACGAGCTGAACGTAAAAGTCTCAGAGACTTTGAGTCGTCTAGATATTCCGTTTGAGTTTGTCCATGTTGATGCTGAACACCCATTGATGCGTAGCGCCTACAATGACGAGCAGCTCGGCTGCGATCGTTGGCTACAGATGCTGGGCGCAGTTGATAAGAAAAAGCGTCAATGCGTGATTGGTTGCGGTACAGCGGTGACGATTGATTTGATTGATCACGCTGAGCATTTAGGCGGTTATATTTTCCCAAGCATCTATCTGCAACGTGAGTCGTTGTTTTCTGGCACCAAGCAAATCACCATCTCCAACGGTACTTTTGATAGCGTCAGTCAGGGCACCACCACGCAAGATGCGGTCCATCGCGGGATATTATTATCCATCGTTGGTGCCATCAATGAGATCAGTAACCGGCATCCAAACTTTGAAGTCATTATGACGGGTGGTGATGCAGCCATCATCGCGCAACATGTCAATCGCCCAGTGCGCCTGCGCGATGATTTATTATTAAATGGTCTGGCACGCTATTTTGACCATAGTAAACAGACATAATGCGTTTAATGCCTTTATAAAATTAGAATAAAAAAAAGCAGTACGTTTTAAGCGTACTGCTTTTTTATTATGGCTTATTTGATTCAAAACCGATATATAGTCAAAATACCCTAAAAACGCTACGGTATTGCTGATATCAATTTTTTGTAGCCTCTGTCTGCGTAGGCACAGCAAGCAAGAAAAATTTAGCCCATTAGCACGAAGATATTGACGTATCCATTTTATTTCGAACTTACTATCTAACGAATCCTCAATAATTTTTATTTGGTCTCGTTAAACAATTCACGACCAACTAACATACGGCGAATCTCACTGGTACCTGCGCCGATTTCATAGAGCTTGGCATCGCGCCAGTAACGACCAAGCGGATACTCGTTGGTATAGCCATTACCGCCAAAGATTTGAATGCCTTCACCTGCCATCCAAGTGGCTTTTTCGGCACACCATAAAATCACACTGGCACAATCTTTACGTACTTCTCTACTATGACCAGCACCGCGTTGATCTAACATGTCGAGATTTTTACCGACGGTATATAAGAAGCTACGTCCCGCTTGCAGGATGGTATACATATCTGCAACTTTACCTTGGATAAGCTGGAACTCACCAATCGCTTGACCAAACTGCTTACGATCATGGATGTAAGGAACGACATTATCCATCACCGCTTGCATGATACCGATAGGACCTGCGGCCAATACCGCGCGCTCATAATCAAGACCGCTCATCAGTACCTTAACGCCTTCGTTTAAGCCGCCTAGGATATTCTCTTTAGGGACTTCAACATTGTCAAAAGTCATCTCGCCCGTATGGCTACCGCGCATGCCGAGTTTTTCTAGCTTTTGTGCCGTACCAAAGCCTTCCATGCCTTTTTCGACGATAAATGCCGTCATGCCTTTCGCGCCTAGCTCAGGATTGGTCTTAGCATAAACTACCATTACATCAGCATCAGGACCATTGGTAATCCACATTTTGCTACCGTTTAAAATGTAGCCGCCGTCTTTTTCTTCGGCTTTTAGCTTCATACTGACCACATCTGAGCCAGCGCCAGTTTCACTCATCGCCAGCGCACCAATGAATTCACCGCTAATGAGTTTTGGCAGATACTTTTGCTTTTGTTCCTCTGAACCATTGCGTTTGATTTGGTTGATACACAGATTAGAGTGCGCACCATAGCTCAGCGCCACGGAGGCTGAAGCGCGGCTAATCTCTTCCATTGCTACCATATGAGCGACGTAGCCCATGTTAGAGCCGCCGTACTCTTCAGGAACAGTGATACCATGCAAACCTAGGTCGCCCATTTTTTGCCATAAATCCATTGGGAACTCATCGCTGCTATCAATCTCAGCCGCACGGGGGGCAATTTCTTTCGCTGCAAACTGTTGTACCACATCACGTAATGCATCGATATCTTCGCCAAGCTGAAAGTTCAATCCAGGTAAACTCATAACCATTCCTTGTATTTTGATGTTTTAAATATTAAATGTTAATTTATTTTTAAAGCCATTATATTTTCAGCGCATTTAATTAGGACTGACGCTTATTAATCAACGCACGCGCCACGCTTGACCCATTATGACGACCTAAAAACTCACTGATACGCTCGCCAGCGACGACCAGTTTATCCAAGTCAATACCAGTGCTAATACCCATACCGTGCAGCATATAGACTACATCTTCGGTTGCGACATTACCGGTTGCGCCTTTGGCATACGGACAACCGCCAAGTCCAGCGACGGAGGTATCAAATCCGCTGACGCCCATTTGTAAGGCAGCCAAGGTATTGCTGACGGCTTGACCATAAGTATCATGAAAATGACCTGATAGCATGCTGATATCAGCGTATTCTAGTGCAGCTTGTAGCGCGCGCTGTACTTTTAGCGGTGTACCAACACCAATCGTATCGGCTATACCAATTTGTTCTGAACCAATCTCAACCAAACGCTTAGTGACATAAGCCACTTGGCTAGGGTCAATCTCGCCCTCATAAGGACAGCCGACCGTGCAAGAGATAACGCCGCGTACCTTTATGCCCTGCTCTTTTGCCGCAGCGGCAACGGGGGCAAAACGCTCAATACTTTCATCGATACTGCAATTGATGTTTTTTTGACTAAAGGTCTCACTGGCTGAACCAAAGATAACGATTTCATCAGGACGATGATTGATCGCATTTTCAAAACCGCGCATATTGGGCACGAGTACCGAATAACAAACATCCGCATGGCGTGTGGGCTCTAAAGCTTCGAGCAGTGCGCTATTGTCGCCCATTTGCGGCACCCACTTTGGCGAGACAAAGCTGGTCGCTTCGAGTTTTTTGACGCCTGCTGCGATTAAATCGTTGATCAGCCTTTGTTTAACCGCAGTCGGTACCGTCATTGCTTCGTTTTGCAAGCCATCACGTGGACTGACATCAACGATGGTGACGTGCTCTGGATACGAATGGCTCATGGTTATTATCCTTTCATTGTTCTTATACTTCAGTTCTTAAGCTTCGCTAGCTTCAGTATCGATACGCAGTAACTCATCATCATCAGCAACCGAGTCGCCCGCCGCAAATAATAACTCTGCTACCACACCATCAGTCGGCGCGGTAATGGTATGTTCAATTTTCATCGCTTCGATAACGGCGAGTGGCTCGCCTTTTTTCACGCTATCGCCGACAGCCACTTTGAAGGCAACGACCTGCCCTGGCATTGGTGACTTCAAACTACCGACCGCTGCAGACTCTTCGCCCACATGTGCCATAATATCAATTAGCGTAATCTCGTCCCGACCGCTATCTGTGAATACATAAACGGTCTCATTATGTACCCAACTTTGAGCACTAATACGTGCGCCTTCTAACCATAAAGTATGATTGTGTGCATCACTGCTGGCGTAGCTAACTTCACCTTGATAAACAGTTTCCAACTCAGCAGCTACATTGATATTGCTATTATCCTGAGTGTTAGCGACCTCTTTTTCAATGACCAACGTAAAGCTGCTGGTATTTTCAGCACCCTTTTTGCTGTCAGAATAATGTGCGTTGTGCCAATTGCTAATACGTGCTTGGTACGCTTGCTCATCATAAACCAAGCTAAACGATCTTGTGTAATCGCTATAAGCACGGAAACCAGTAGGCTTACTAAAAGGATCTGCATCTGCGTCTTGTGCAATCCCTTCACTGGCAAGCTGCTGCGCAATAGCCGTCACAGCAAGCGTCGATAATTTAAGCGGATGCTGATTAAACAGCTCGTCCGCCTCACGCTCTATCAGTGCGGTATCGAGATTGGCTTGACTAAATGACTCAGTATTTAGAATATAGCGTAAAAACGCCACGTTAGTCGGCAAACCAACGATGCGTGTTTGTCCGAGTGCTCGATCGAGTTTCGCTAATGCTTGCTCACGAGTGGGCGCATGAACGATAAGCTTAGCAATCATAGAGTCGTAGAACGGGCTAATGACATCACCCTCGCGTACCCCATCATCGATACGTACATCGGTACCGCTTTTATTAATAACAAAGGTGCTGTGCTCAGGTTTTTGATAGGTAAATAAAGAACCTGTCGCTGGCAAAAAGCCATTGTCAGGGTTTTCAGCACAAATACGCGCTTCAATCGCATGACCATTGATCGTCAGCTCATCTTGCTGCTTAGGTAATGGCTGACCCGCGGCGACCAAGAGTTGCCACTCGACCAAATCGACACCAGTAATGGCTTCACTAACTGGATGCTCAACTTGCAGACGGGTATTCATCTCCATGAAATAAAAGTTCATAGAGCCTCCGCGCTGCTCAACGATAAACTCAACCGTGCCTGCACCGAAATAATTGACCGCACGCGCCGCTTCAATTGCCGCTGTTCCCATTGCTTCACGCATGGTAGCGTCAACGCCGGGAGCTGGCGCTTCTTCTAACACCTTTTGATGGCGACGCTGTACTGAGCAATCACGCTCAAACAGATGCACATAGTTGCCGTGCGTATCACCAAATACTTGAATTTCGATATGACGTGGTTTTAGAGCGTACTTTTCAATCAATACTTGATCATTGCCAAAACTGGTGATGGCTTCGCGGCGACATGAGTCTAACAGGTCAATAAAATCGCTGCTCTGCTCAACGATACGCATGCCTTTACCGCCACCACCCGCACTGGCTTTAATCAATACTGGATAGCCAATGCTGTCTGCTTGCTGCTTTAAAAACTCGGCATCTTGATTGTCACCATGATAACCTGGTATCAGTGGCACACCAGCGGCTTCCATCAAACGCTTGGATTCAGACTTGCCGCCCATTGCGCGAATCGCATCAGCTGATGGTCCGATAAAGACCAAACTTGCATCCTGACAGGCCTGCGCAAAGTCCGCATTCTCACTTAAAAATCCATAACCCGGGTGAATCGCTTCTGCACCAGTCTGTTTAGCAATCGCAATGATAGCATCGCCTTTAAGATAGCTGTCTTTGGGAGACGATCCGCCCAAATAAACGGCTTCATCACAGACAGCGACATGCTTAGCTTCACGGTCAGCATCAGAATAAACAGCGACGGTGTTTACACCCAGACGCTTAGCAGTTGCTGCAACACGGCAGGCAATTTCACCACGGTTGGCAATTAGAATTTTAGAAAACATGACAGTCCTTATCGTTTAATCTATAACTTAAAAAAGTGCAGAAAGCTAATGATAATTTTATTATTTTCTAATGATCTTTCTAAATATCATTTAGAATATGTACGTTTTAAGCGCAGTTGGAAAAATCCTAAGAATTTAGGATAAAAGTTCCAATATATTTTTTAATTTAGGTAACGCATCGAAGTTTTTAGACGTTATATTGACACTATGCCAATTGGACTTTGTGCTTAAGCAGAAGTTAGCGACAACCTCTATAGCAACCGACTTATTATCAAACTCTAATAAACCCACGGGTATCCAGTAATACTTACTTGCAAAGGCATTGGGAACAGGGCAGCCACAGTTTGTACAAAAGTGTGAGCTAAATCCCGTCTTTTTTTGCCAACTTTTTATATTGTCACTTTTTATCCATTTGAAATGGGTCGCTTCGATAATGGTCGCTGAATTGGCACTTGAGCCTGATTGTTTTTTGCACAATGAACAATGGCACTGATAAATCTTAAAAGGGTCAGTCTGTATGTCAACAGAAAACTCGATATCACCACACAAGCATTTTCCTAACATTATACTGTCACCTTTTTTGAATAACGTCTGATTCTTAAACAGCTTATTCTAAGTCTTGTCACCCTAAATTAACCAACTTGGTTTGCGCTTCTGTAAAAAAGCTTGCACCCCTTCCTTACCTTGCTCTGATGAACGAATGTCAGCGATGCCTTTTACCGTATCGGCAATCAATTCATAGGTAATGGGTGCGCCCGCTACTTCATGCAATAAACGTTTGCAGGTTTTGACCGCGTCGGGGCTGTTTTTGACCACTTTATCGCAAAATGCCGCAACGGCATCGTCAAGCGACTCTTCGCTGACGCGTTCATGGATAAAGCCCAACTGACGCGCCTTTTTAGCATCGAATACTTCCGCACTTAAAAAATAGCGCTGCGAAGCTCGTGCGCCCAATGCCTTTATCACATAAGGGCTAATCGTTGCAGGAGCTAATCCCAAACGCACTTCACTTAAGCAAAAATTGGCAATCTTAACGGCGATTGCTACATCACAAACGGCGACCAAGCCCATACCGCCTGCATAAACGTCACCTTGTATAGCAGCTATCGTTGGCTTAGGACATTCATAAATGGTCTTAAGCATTTGCGCGAGCTTATCCGCATCGGCTAGGTTCTCTTCATAGCTATAATCTGCCATCGCGCGCATCCAGTTCAGATCCGCACCAGCACAGAAAGCTTTACCAGCAGCAGCTAGCACAATGACTCGGACATTATCATCAGTGCCAAGCTTGTTAAATACATCCGTTAATTCGGCAATCATTTCGTCATTAAAAGCATTACGTATCTCAGGGCGATTTAATGTCACCGTAGCGACGTGCTGCTCAATATCGACTAATAGGCTTTTATAATTATTCATATAGGGTTATCTCAATGTTTTGTAGTAACTTTTGCATGTCTTTCTTTACGGATAATTTTGCGTAATGTTCTTTTTTACTTCTAACACCGTCATTCTATCTTCGAAAAGAAATGGGTGACTGGTAGAGATTTTCGTAGCATCGAGCGGCGTAGGCACAGCACGCAAGAAAATTTTTTTTACCAGTCACGTACTGACCTTAGTAACAAAGCTTTCATTTTAAACTAAAGCATTCTCTCATCGAAAATATAATACTAATCTACATTCTAAAGACACCAAAACTTGTTTCTTCAATCGGTGCGTTGTGAGCCGCACTAAGCGCTAATGCCAGTACATTACGGGTATCGGCAGGATCAATCACGCCATCATCCCAGAGACGTGCTGTCGCGTAGTATGGGTGACCTTGCTCTTCGTACATATCAAGAATCGGCGCTTTAAATGCGGCCTCATCTTCCGCACTCCATTCCTCGCCTTTACGGTCGAAATTGTCACGCTTGACGGTTGCCAGTACCGAGGCCGCTTGCTCACCGCCCATGACAGAGATACGCGCATTTGGCCACATCCATAAAAAGCGTGGACTATAAGCACGGCCGCACATGCCGTAGTTACCAGCACCGAATGAGCCGCCAACGATAATGGTGAATTTCGGCACTTTGGCGTTAGCCACTGCCATCACCATCTTGGCACCATGACGGGCGATCCCTTCATTTTCGTATTTGCGCCCGACCATAAAGCCGGTAATATTTTGCAAAAATACCAACGGGATTTTACGCTTACAGCACAGCTCAATGAAGTGCGTGCCTTTTTGTGCCGACTCACTAAATAGGATGCCGTTGTTAGCGATGATGCCAACTGGCATACCTTCGATATGAGCAAAACCGCAAACCAGCGTGGTGCCAAAGCGTGCTTTAAATTCATCAAAGGCGCTATCGTCAACGATACGCGCGATGATTTCTTTGATATCAAAAGGTTTGCGCTTATCGGTTGGAATGATACCGTACAGCTCTTTGGCATCATAGCGTGGTGGACGCGGTTTGATTTGATTTGGGATTTGCTTAGCAGGACGGTTTAAGTGGCTAACGATATTGCGGGCAATCGATAACGCATGAGTATCATTTTGCGCCAAATGATCGACCACCCCTGACAGACGGGTATGCACATCGCCACCGCCCAAGTCTTCAGCGGTGACCTCTTCGCCAGTTGCTGCCTTTACCAGTGGCGGGCCACCCAAAAAGATGGTGCCTTGATCTTTAACAATGATAGACTCGTCACTCATCGCTGGTACATAAGCACCGCCCGCCGTACAGCTGCCCATAACCACAGCAATCTGTGGAATACCCGCAGCACTCATATTGGCCTGATTAAAAAAGATGCGACCAAAGTGCTCTTTATCAGGAAACACGTCATCTTGGTTGGGTAAGTTAGCACCGCCTGAATCCACCAAATATACGCAAGGTAGGTTGTTTTCTTGCGCAATTTCTTGCGCACGTAGGTGTTTTTTGACTGTCATTGGGTAATAAGTGCCGCCTTTTACCGTGGCATCATTACAGACAATCATACACTCAGTGCCGTTAATACGGCCGATACCCGCAATCACGCCAGCAGCGGGAATCTCTTCGCCATACATATCGTGCGCCGCCATCGGAGCCACTTCTAAAAATGGCGTACCGACATCAAGCAAACGCTCGACACGCTCACGAGGCAGTAGCTTGCCACGTGCTAGATGCTTAGCTCGCGCACGCTCTGAACCGCCTTGGACGACTTTACGCAAGTGCACATATAGGTCATCGACTACCGCTTGCATAGCGGCACTGTTTTGCTGAAATTCAGCAGCGTTTGGACTCAGTTTACTGGTTATGATAGCGCTCATGATATCCCTTTTCTTTGATGCGTAAATGCGAGTAGCTTTTTATGTTATGCGAGTTATTTTAACTGTTGTTTATTTTAAGCGTTACTCACATGATTAATCCGTGATTTTCAGGTCTGGTTATTTCATACCTGACAAGCAAGCTTACTATAAGCCTAACTCTTCTTTCATCTGTTCGATAATTTTATATTTTTGAATTTTGCCAGTGATGGTCATCGGGTATTCGGTCACAAAACGGTAGTAAGTCGGCACTTTATAATGAGCGATATGCTCGCTACAGAACTGGCGCACTTCTTCTTCAGTCAGGCAGTCAGGCTCTTTAGGAATAATCCATGCAGCCAGTACCTCACCATAACGCTCATCTGGGATGCCAACGATTTGCACATCACGAATCTTTGGATGGCGATATAGATAGTTTTCAATCTCAACTGGATAAATATTTTCACCGCCACGAATGACCATGTCTTTACTACGACCAACGATTTTGACATAGCCATCTTCGTCCATGGTGGCCAAATCACCGGTATGCATCCAGCCATCTTGAATGGCTTCGCGGGTTTTAAAGCGGCTGCCCCAATAGCCTTTCATTACTGAATAACCACGGGTCAGGAGCTCGCCAGTTTCGCCTAAGGGTACAATCTCGCCCGTTTCGGTATCGACGACTTTGACTTCAAGCGCAGGCTGCACCAAACCAACGGTCGATACTTGCTTCTCAAGTGGCGTATGCTCATTGGTCTGGCAAGAAACGGGACTGGTCTCGGTCATGCCATAAGCAATGGTGACCTCACTCATATGCATCTTATCAATGACGCGGCGCATGACTTCAATCGGACAGCTAGAGCCGGCCATAATGCCAGTACGCAAGGTCGATAAATCAAAGTTTTCAAATTCAGGGTGGTCAAGCTCGGCGATAAACATCGTCGGCACGCCATGCAGACCAGTACATTTTTCTTCTTCGATTGCTTGCAGGACTGATAACGGCTCAAAACCATCGTTCGGATAGACGATACAGCCGCCATGCGTCAGAATCGCTAAATTACCGAGCACCATACCGAAGCAATGGTATAGCGGTACTGGAATACACAGTCTGTCTTCCTCAGTGAGATTCATGGCCTCACCGATAAAGTAGCCGTTATTGAGGATATTGCGATGGCTTAAGGTTGCGCCTTTTGGTGTGCCGGTCGTGCCACTGGTAAATTGGACGTTAATAGCATCGGTGTTTTTAAGCTGGGCTTGACGCTCAGCAACCCTTGGATCATTGGCATCGCCTTCCGCCATCCAAGCAGAGAACTTCTGCATAAAACCAAACTCTTCATCAGAGTCTGGCTCATCAATCCAAATGATACGCTCAATGGTTGGAATCTCGACCAAATCAAGCTGGGTATAATCTTTATGATAAATCTCAGGACACAGCTCACGGATGAGACTGGCATAATCACTGCTTTTGAAATGGCGCATGAGCACGAGTGCTGAGCAGCCGAGTTTATTTAAAGCATATTGCAGCTCAAAGGTACGATAGGCAGGATTGATATTGACGAGGATAACGCCAACTTTCGCGGTTGCTAGTTGCATCAAAAGCCATTCAGCATTGTTGTGCGACCAGATACCGATGCGATCGCCAATCTCAAGTCCCATCTCAATCATGCTACTAGCCAACTGATTGACATGCTGTTGTAGCTCACGATATGTCCAGCGGATATTTTGATGGCGCACGACCAGTGCTTCGCGCTCTGGATATTTGGAGACGATCGCATCAAAGAAATCACCAATGGTTGCCTCAATCAGCGGCACATCAGGACCTTTATCATAGCTTTGGGTAAGTGGCGCATTTGCTGAGCGCGCGCCCATATTGATGCTGGGGATATTATTTAGAATGGTATCGAAGTCAGAAACTTGAGTCATAACGAGTCCTTTCGTTTTACTTTTTATGGTGCTAATGAGTCGCCTGTCACCCATTCATTGTTCCTTGAACAGGTCTTGACGAGCGTTAGCTACTATACCGCCTTAAATCGAAGGCTGTCAATAATAGTAATACAATATGTATCATTTAATTAGTTACTAAAAATAATTACTCAGCAAAAGATAGCATAAAAGCATGACAAATATTTGACCCAAAAAAGCCAGTTATGCATTTGCTGCATAACTGGTTTTTTGATGAGAGTTGATTTTTAAATCTATTATTAGAATTAGACAACAAATTCTAGATTTAGATAATATTTAGCCCTCTAACGATTAGGCTTTAACCATTGGCGGCGCTTTAATCGTCACTGTCGCGCTGACTTCATTATTCTCATCAAGCAATTCCATGATGAGCTCATCATCACTTTCAGTGGTTACTTGCCAATTGCCATTCGCTTGCGGCACTCCTGTTACCATCACCGAAATCGCTTTATTTTTTAGGCGAATCATCGGCGGCTTATGCTCATAGCCGCCGTGTTCGTGACCCAAGATATCATCAGCAATCGTTGCTGCCTGCGCGCGCAGTGGCGCGACATAACGGCAGGCAACGCCATTGATAGACATACAGTCACCAATCGCATAGATATTGTCAGTATTGGTACGCAGCGTTGGCGCATCGACTACGATACCGGTGCGGCGATTGAACTCAACCCCTGCAGCGGTTGGCAGTTTATCATCAACCGTCAAGCCCGTACTGGCAATCACATGGTCAACGATTAGTGGTTCAAGAGTCTGAGCTGTATCACTGTCGGTTGCTGCTGCGACTGGCTCATAGCTGACTTGCAGTTTACCGTCATTATTACGCATGACATTAGATACTTGATAACCGCCTAAAAAATTAATGCCCTGCGACTGCACTGCTTTGGCAATACGAGCTATCGCTTGTGGCGGCAGCATTTGCGATAGCGGTGCGTCATTTAAATCAATCAACGTAACCTTATGACCGGCTTTTAATAAGTCTTCGGCAATCTCCGTTCCAACCATACCAGCCCCAACGATGGCAACATGCTGACTGCCAGCTGCGAGCTTCTCTTGTAATTGACCAAAGCGCTCGATATGGTTGACATGCCAAACCAAATCCTCCGGTAAGCTCGATGGAAAGATAGGATGCGCACCCATCGCCAGTACCAATTTCTCATAGCTGATAGTGGCGTAATTGGTATAAACAGGGTCTGAGCGCAGCGCCGAAATAAGCTGTATGGTTTGAGCAGCAGCGTCAATATCCGTCACTTGCGTATTGGCAAGTAAGGTAATATTCGCCGCCTCTGCAGCCTCGCTACCCGTTGCCCGCACCAAATCGGCGGCGCTTTTCTGTTGGCTGATTGCCATCGTTAGCATAGGTTTATGATAACGATCGCCATTATCAGAGGTGATTAAGGTAATCGGAACGTCTTTATCCTTTACACGAATAGCATCAATCACGTGCCATCCTGCCAAGCCTGCACCAATAATCACAATACCTTTAGAGGCGTTGCTTGCCGCTACTGTTGGATTTTCTACACTCATATTAGCTCCAATATTATGAATTATTTTAATTTTTAACATATTGACCGTTATTGTATCAGTAAACAGCCATTCACTCACCTATTCCAGTATGTAGCTAGGTAGCCGCTAATGTAGTCATTTGCATCAACATCGAATATATCAATATAGGATATGCTACGGGCATAAAAAAGCGCCTATAAATAGACGCTTTGGATGATGTAAATATGAATGATATTTTTAATCATATCTTTAATGATTGAGAATTTTAGATAAAAACATCTGCGCGCGGTCACTTTTTGCGCCTTCAAAAAACTCATCTTTACTACAGTTTTCAACGATATGACCTTCATCCATAAAGATAATCCGATTGGCAACCTGACTGGCAAAGCCCATTTCATGGGTCACACACATCATGGTCATACCATCACGGGTCAGCTCAACCATCACGTCAAGCACTTCTTGAATCATCTCAGGGTCAAGCGCGGAGGTTGGCTCGTCAAACAGCATGGCTACTGGATCCATCGCCAAAGCACGGGCAATCGCCACGCGCTGCTGCTGACCACCCGACAATTCAGCCGGATACTTTGCCGCTTGTACCGTCAGCCCGACGCGGTCGAGATAAGCCATGGCTTTTTTCTTAGCTTCGTCTTCTTTACGACCCAATACTTTGATTTGGGCGACCATCAGGTTATCAATAATGGTCAAATGCGGAAATAATTCAAAATGCTGGAATACCATCCCAACACTGCTGCGCAATTTGGGTAAATTGGTCTTTGATGCACCAACCGAGATACCGTTGACCATGATATTGCCTTTTTGAAACGGCTCAAGTCCATTAACGGTTTTTATCAAGGTCGATTTACCACTACCCGATGGGCCACAGACCACGACCACATCACCTTTATGCACATGAGCGCTACAGTCAGTTAGCACTTGAAAGTCGCCATACCATTTACTGACATTAGACATCTCAATGACTATCTCATCGCTCGCATGCCCATTATCAGTGACCAGTCCGCCAAATTTATTCATATACGTGTCAGCATTATTTACCACTGGCTCATTCATCACTGGCTCCTAACCACATTACTTTCGATAATATTTATTAACTTAAAGTCTTAATCTTAAAATACTGCGTTAAATTTGCCTTAAAACCTGAGGCGTTTTTGCAGTTGCTGTACGCCGATAGAGGCACTTAAGCTAATGATAAAATAAATAGCCCCTGCACCCAAAATATAAGGCGTTAATAGCCCCATCAGCTCACCACGAACGTAAGCGGCACGGAAGAAATCGGTCAGACCAATGGCAAATACCAACGTCGTATCTTGGAATAAAATAATACATTGCTGCAAAATCAGCGGTAGCATTTTACGAAAGGCTTGCGGCAAGATAACCAAACGCATCGTTTGCCGATAAGTCATACCAAGCGCTTTCGCCGCATTAACCTGCCCGCTACCAATCGATTGGATACCAGCCCGCACCACCTCTGAGAAGTACGCTGCTTCAAACATCATAAAGGCGACGACACACGAGGTGAATGCAGTATCTAACTGTAGATACTTACCCGCTATCCAAAAATAAATCATCGGTACGGCAAAATAAAACCATAGCAGCACCAATAGTAACGGTACTGAGCGGAAGTAGTTAACGTATAGTTTGGCAGGAATTTCTAGCGCTTTGATACCCGATAGGCGCATCAAGGCCAGTACCGTTCCTAAGCTAATGCCACCAAGAATGGCTAGAAACAATACCTTTAAAGTGGTCAGCATGCCGCCCATCAAACCGGGATAAGCGGTAGCAAGTTCGGTCATCATATTCATTTTTGACCTCCTGCAATCAGCCCGGGCACACGTAATTTACGTTCTATCAAACCCATAATAGCAATCAAGGACAGATTAAAGACCAGATAAATAATGGTCGCATAAGTATAAATCTCGAGGCTGTTTTGGGTGTATTCACTGATGGTTTTGGTTTGGCTAATCAGCTCCATTACCCCAACGAGGGATGCTACTGAGGCGTTCTTAAAGCAGTTGGTCAGCTCCGAGCTCAGCGGTGGTAGGATAATTCGAAACGCTTGCGGTAACAGCACTTCTTTATAAGCCTGCGGAATCGTAAAGCCAAGCGCATAAGCCGCATTGACCTGCCCTTCAGGGAGCGATTCGATACCAGTACGCACTTGCTCGACGATACGCGCCGCGGTAAATAACCCTAGACCGATACTTGCTGACAGCATGGCTGAGGTATTGGGAGATAAGTCTTTATACCACCAGTCCTGTATTGCGGGCGTCAGCCAACCGGGGGCAATATAAAACCAAAAGAATAATTGTACGAGAAGTGGAATATTACGAAAAAACGTCACATAGGCGGTGCCTATGCTACGGGCAGCCTTATTCGGCAAGGTGCGCATGATACCAAAAATAGTACCAACGACCATGGCAATAGCCCAAGCAATACTGCCAATCAATAACAGCCAGCCTAGACCTGTAATCATCCAATGGATATAAAGCTCGTTACCGATACCGGTCTGCTCAAAGAGCACACCCCAGTTCCAGCTATAATTCATGATTGTCTCTCCAAGCAGCGATTGAAAAGCTAACGCGCCCGATTGATATTGCTGTCAATCTGAGCGCGTAAGCAAGCTATGTTGAGGGACAATAATTACTGCGCTGTCGCGCCTTTTGGCTGAGCGCTATCATGTGGATTGGCAATCAAGGCTTTTAGATTGTCTGACATCTCAAAGTTTAGATTGACATTTTTTGGTGGGATTGGGTTTAAGAACCATTTGTCATAAATGCTATTAATCTCGCCTGAGCTAAAGACATTGGCGAGCGCTTCATCGACCACCGCTTTAAATTCAGGGTCGTCTTTACGCATCATACAACCATAAATCTCAAACGATTGCGGTGTACCAACGATAACCCAGTCATCAGGATTTTTTGCTTTGGCTTTTTCGCCCGCAAGCAACACATCATCCATCATAAAGGCATCAGCGCGACCATTCTCTAGCATCAAGAAGCCTTCGCCATGGTCTTTTGCTGAGATGATATTGGTATTCATTTTCTTATCATCATTGTACTGGCGAATATAACGCTCTGAGGTTGTACCGGCGGTAGTGACCAAAGTTTTACCTTTTAGGTCTTCAAAGTCTTGAATACCTGAGTCTTTTTTGGTCAATAAACGCGTGCCAATTTCAAAGAAACCGTTTGAGAAGGCCACTTGCTTTTGGCGTTCTTCGTTATTGGTCGTTGAACCACATTCAAAGTCGACCGTGCCGTTTTGTACCAAAGGAATACGAGTTTGCGAGGTGATCAGGTTATAACGAATTTTTAGATCAGGCATATTCAGTTTTTCTTTTACCGCTTCAACCACTTTCATCTCTAAATCATGGGCGTAGCCAATCGGCTGATTTGGGTCATCAGCGATGTAAGAGAACGGAATAGAAGAATCACGGTGACCGACCACGATAGTGCCTGAATCTTTGATTTTTTGTAGCGTGCCGTTGGCATTTGCTGCCGCTTCTGTCGTGGTCGCCCCATCTGCTGGCGTCACTTCAGTGTTGGTTTGATTGCTATTATTACAACCCGCCAAACCAAGTGCCATAAAGGCAGCCAGAGTTAAGGGTTTAGAGATTAAGTAGGTCATGAGATACATCCTTTTATCACATTATCACAAAATTAAGAGGGGACTTTGGCGTTGTGTAAGCCATTTCTCGACTTTATGTTGGTCATTAAATGACTTTTCCGCCATGCATCCATGCTGTTGCTGTTATTTATCACTATGCAACTTAATGTTACTGTACAACAATTTGAGCGGTGGGGGTAAACTTTTTCTAATAAGGGCGACTTGCAAAATACTTAAGCTTATCTATCTTAATAGATAGCCAACAAAACCACCATAAGTGTAGAAAGTACTACGCACTATTTAAGCGCTGAATACGAGCATTTATTTTTAATAAATAACTTAAAATCAGTAAGCAATCTAAGCGCTGTGATTGATAAATCATGATCAATCCCCATAAAGCTAACAACTTCTTAATACTACCTATGACCTATGACACAAGATACTCAAGCCCCAAATACTGAGAGCCAAGCGGTTGTTCAGCATCATGATAACGACGTACGCCAACGCTTTTTCATCGAAGATTCACCGGTGCGCGGCGATGTGGTGCGCCTATCACGCAGCTATGCGACGACGATTGCGCAAAAGCCTTACCCTGAAGCGATTAAGCGCTTATTGGGCGAGATGCTAACGGCAGCAAGTTTGCTAATCAGTACCGTTAAAATCAATGGTCGTTTATCGATTCAGTTGCAGTCATCAGATAGTGACAGCTTGCTGAATTGGGCGATGGCAGAATGTGACCAAGACGGTATCATTCGTGCCCTTGCCAGCTGGAAAGGTGATACTGACGAGCAAGTGCAAGCGTGGGAAAATATGCGGCACGCCAAAGAAGCGTTTGCGGAATTGGGTGCTGCTGGTCAAGGCGTATTGTTTATCAATATCCAACCTGATGGCGGCGAGCCGTATCAAGGTATCGTTGAGCGTAGCCATGATAATTTGGCGGACTGCTTGGCGCATTATCAAAAGCAATCGGCGCAGATTCCAACGCTGATTAACTTAGCCTCTGATGGTTTGCAAGCGGGCGGTATCTTAGTGCAAATGCTGCCTCGTACGGCTGAAGAAACTTATGAAGTCGAGCAAAACCAAGACGCCGGTATCGATGATGATTTATGGACGCGATTAAGTGTGCTCACGCGCACGGTGAAAGCAGAAGAGCTGACCACGCTTGATACCAACGAGATTCTTTATCGCTTATATAACGAAGAAAAAGTCGTTGCCCCTGATCCTGTGTCTTTATCGTTTGGTTGCACCTGCTCACGCGAGAAGTGTGAAATGGCCATCGAGCAAATCGGTGAAACCGAAGTTTTAGATATCGTTGCAGAGCAAGGCGGTACTTTTGAGATGGATTGCGGATTTTGCGGTGAAGTCTATAAATTTAATAAAGATGATGTGGCGGCGATTTTCGCTGAGTAGTCTTTAATTTTATTTATTTGATTGTGCGTATTTGATTTTGCTTAATTCAAAAAACCCTCAAGTGTCATGCTTGAGGGTTTTTCGTTTTTGTCATTCCACATTTACGGCTCTAGGCTCATTAAAGGTGATATCAATAATTTAAAAAATGCTTAATCCGCAACTTCATCTATTTCTGGATAGGAGTAAATACGGTCCTCAAGCGCATATTTCGCTTCATGTGCATCGCCTTGCCGGTTAGCTACTAACCAAGCAATGATTTGCTGATGTACCCTATCGTTATAGATTAGATTCATATGATTGACACCATAAAAAATCGCCTTATGACCCTCGGGCACATTCAACGTATGCTCTTCGGTATATTCGCCAAGCGCCGATTCTACTGAAACCAAACCATCACCGAGCAAGCTTGTGGTCTTAGATTTATAATGCACCTCAACCATAGCCGCCGCGACCAGATAGGTATTTACATGCAAAGGTAAGCGCGTCGGGTGGCGAAATTCTGCGGGCAGCACACTGCGCCCTTCAGCTGATTTCCAGTCCGCATCGCGAATACTGCCGTAACGTAAATCAATAATACCCGCACTGCGCAAGTCGCCTAACTTGGCTAATGAGCCTGCAAAAGGCAGCTTTGCGATTTTATCTTGGACAAAATGACCAATCTGCTCCAAGCTTGCGCCATGATGTGGCGAGCCTAAAGTAATAAGATTGCCCACGCGTTCGACCCAGCTAAAACCTTGTTCTTTACCATAAAACAGCGCGCTACGACTCAGCAAACCGCCCATGCTATGACCGATTAAATCAAGCTGGGTGATATCTGGATTATTTTCAACCAAATCTTGCAAAACTTTTGCAAAGCTACGTCCATTAGTGGAGATACGTCGACCAGTATTGTAATTCAAATACAATACCGTCGTGTTTGGCAACTTGCTACTCAGCGTTTCAGCCAGATTGCCATCGTCAGCTACTTGCCAGCTTAAGTGACTCATACAAAGCCCGTGGCATAAAACAATCACCCGCCCTGACAGTGCATCGCTTTGCACGCAATTGTATTTATCGTATAGCACCATCGATACGGCCAATGGATTATGATGGGTGACAAGGTGATCGCCCATGACGCCGTTTAAAATATTAACCACGCGGCGTAAGTTTTTCGGCAACGGCTGTATTTTTTTGGGCTTTAAAACCGTGTTATAAAGCCGCATCCCTGTGGCGATATTATTGCCGACCATTTGCATCGCCTGACGTACCGTGCCATAAATGCGACCGGTGATACCGCGCTGCCAATGCTCAAGATTGCCTTTATTAAAGCGCCCTAAAGGACGTAATAATATCTCACGGTGGATAGCTTCTACAATATCCGTGACTTCAACCACGCCCATCGTTGCTAGCTGCGCCAAGCCTTCAAAGAAATCTACCAAGGATATGGGCTGATGCGGTTTGCTATAGCTGTTATCGACCGTTTCTGCGCTTAGCTCATCGACATAAATATATTCAAGTTTCGCCAACTCTTCATAGACATCGCCTTGAAAACCTTCGTCAGTATCCAATTCATCAGGGGGACGCCGAGTGGTAGCAAATAAATCATGAATGCTTTCTAAGGGTCTTGGTTTAAGCATAGTTTTGATACATCGAGCAATTAAGGAGATTTGCCATACTAGCTTGTAAATGCCATAAACAGAAGATAATGATTGAACTATTCCGTATCTTTATTGTCATAGCGGTTACAAGAGTATGAGTATAGATGGTATTTATCGTGTTTTACTTAGCATTTTTTAGGTTGTTACTAAGCAAAATATATCATCATTATGCTCAGTTTTTAACATAAAAAAACCCCAAATAGTATTTGGAGTTTTGATAGTGATTAGCAGTTTTGGCATTAAGAGCTTTGTCATTTAGAGCATTATCTTTGAAAGCATGGTCATTAATAAATTTATCATTAACCGCTAACTGATATAGCTTACTTCACTTCTACCTGCCATTCATGAGCGCCCAGTTTTAAGCTCAATTGGTCGCCTGCTTGTAAGGCACCAACGCCGCTTGGCGTACCAGTCATAATCACATCACCTGCTTGCAAGCTCAAGGCGTGACTGATATTTACCAATAACTCATAAACAGGAAATAGCATCAAGGCACTATTACCGTCTTGCGTGAGCGCATTATTAATAGTCAGCTGATAATGAATATCTGTGAAATCGCCAAATACTTGCGGGTCAAGCCAATCGCCAAGCACGCAAGCACCATCAAAGCATTTAGCGCGCTCCCATGGATGACCTTTTTCTTTCAACTCGGCCTGTAGCTCACGCAAGGTTAAATCTAAACCCAAGGTCACGCCACCAATCGCTTGCTTGGCTTCTTCAATCGTTGCCGCTGATAAGTCTGCTGCTAATTGCACGCACAGCTCAGCCTCGTAATGCGTTTCACCATATAGCGCCGGATTTGGACGTACAACGCCTTGACGGATAGACACCACCGAAGAGGCAGGCTTCATAAATAATATCGGTGCTTTAGGTACTTCATTGCCTAATTCTTCAGCATGCGCCGCATAGTTGCGACCGACGCAGACCACTTTACCGATAGACGCACGTAAACGCTCATTGGCATCGTTAGCACTATTATCATTAACGCCCGCAGCAATCGCATCGGCTAAAGACATATGTGGTGATTGGCTCATATTAGATTCTCGCGGCAATTTATAAACATTTAGGAGTAGATTTTTATCTTATATTTACTATTACTAAGGAATCGTATTGGTAACCACATCGGGTGGTACGTAGCTGGCGTGACGATTCATACGCTTTTCAAACAATCTAAAGCTAAATAAGATAACCCACGACAGCAACAGGTAAACCACACCGGCGGCAAAGAACAATTCCATCAAGGTATAAGTCCGCGCACTAATCGTACGAGCGACGCCCGTGATATCCATCAAAGCGATGGTTGATGCCAATGCACTACCTTTTAGCATAAAAATAACTTCATTACTGTAGGCTGGAATCACAATACCAAAGGCACGCGGTAAGGTGATGCGGGTCAGCTTCTGCCATTTTGACATGCCAATCGCATCAGCGGCTTCAAGCTCGCCCACAGGAATATTTTGGATAGCACCGCGAATAATCTCTGCCAAATAGGCACTGGTATTTAGGGTAAAGGCAATAATCGCACACCAGTAAGCTTGGCTAAGTACCGGCTCCCATAAGAACGAGTTACGTACCGCTTCAAACTGCCCAAGACCATAATAAATCAGGAATATCTGTACCAGTAGCGGCGTGCCACGGAAAAAGAAGATATATAAAAATGGTAAGACTTGCACCACCCAATTTTTGGACAACCGCAATAACGCCAAAATCAAACCAAAAAACAAGCCGATAATACCTGAGAAAACGACTAGCTGTACGGTCAATACCGCGCCATTAAGTAAATCAGGGATATGGTCAAAGATGACCTGCCAATTCCAATCCATAGTATCTCTCCTCTACCCTATGGTCGATTGACTTTGAGTGGTTTGATGGGGGCTAGTTTGACGGCTGAGCTTTTTGGCATAACGCGCCGCCGGATTGGCGCGCCATTCAAGCCACATCATAAAGCCGGTAATCAACATGGTCAGACCCAAATAAATAATCGCCGCTGCCATATAAAAGGTAAAAGGCTGCTGTGTCGACTGCGCCGCACGCGAGGACTGATACATGATGTCTTTAAGACCGACAACCGAGACCAAGGCCGTATCTTTAAGCAATACCAAAAACAAATTGCCCAGACCTGGCAGCGCAATTTGCCATACTTGCGGCAAGGTAATACGATAAAAGGTCTGAAAAGGACGCATCCCAATCGCTTGTGCTGCTTCGCGTTGCCCTATTGGAATCTCTTGAATCGACATGCGAAAAATTTCAGTCGCATAAGCACCAAAAGCAATAGACAATGCCATCACCCCGCCCCAAAAAGCGCTAATCTCGACATAGTCGTTATAGCCGAACTTTTTGAGGATGCTCATCAGCACGATAGAGCCACCATAATAGATAAACAGCACCAATAGCAGCTCAGGAATCCCGCGCATCGTGGCGGTATAGACTGTCGCAAGCTTACGCAGCAGCCAGATATTAGACAGCTTTGCTGTGGCACCGAGCAAGCCTAAGAACATGCCGATGATCAGACTGGTCATGGCAAGTTTTATGGTGACGGTAGCGCCGCTTAGTAATAGCGCGCCAAATCCTTGTAAATCAAACACAATTATCCACTCAGTCTCTTTATATTAGCAATTTGCAAAATATGAGTTAAAAGAATCAGCATCAATAGCTGAACGCTGCTGATAATCGTCTGCTAGACCAAATAGATATTAGCCTTTTACGTCATAGAGTGACGTCAGATAAATACGATTATTGCGGCGGTAATTGACACAGTAGAAATGAGCGCTGATTTTATCATATTCGCTGCCAGCTATGTTAATACTGACGCGTAAAAGCACGGTCTAAATAGGTGCTTATCAGCATAAATATCAAATAAATCAGTAAGATTTGATAAAACCCGACTGTTAATCACCCTTAAAACGCAATGATGTGCTATAAAAAGCAAAAAAGACATCGCCATCATGGCAATGTCTTTAGCTTATTAAGACAGCATTCATTCACGATACTAATAGTATCGAACCATATAGTGTCGAATCATTATTGTGCGGCGCTATCTACCGTTGTTGATGCTGTTGTTGTTGGCGTTGCTGCTGGTGTTGGCGTCGCACTTACTGGTACAGCAAAATACTTTTGATTGATTTTATCATAAGTGCCATTTGACTTTATATTGGCCAATGATTGATTGATTTTTGCTTGTAGGGCTTCATCATTAGGACGCACGGCAATAGCAAAGTTATCATTAATATCAATCTCATCGCCTTTTAGCACATAATCACTACCTGATGCTGAGCCGAGCCACTCTAGTGCCGGCAGTTTATCAGATATCATGGCATCGACACGACCGGAACCCAAATCTAAAAAGGCATTACTCAAGGTATCATAAAGCTTCATATTGGCTTTTGGATAAGTATTTTCTAACCACTGCGAAGAGATGGTCGAGCGCTGGGCGGCAATAGAATGCGCATTGATATCGCTGCTATTAGCTGGATCAAAGCTGCTGTCTTTTTTGGCTAAAAATACCAACGCATTACTAAAGTACGGATCGGTAAAAGCAACTTGCTTTGCGCGCTCAGGCGTCACCGACATTGCCGCGACGATGGCATCGTATTTACCCGCTTTAAGGCCAGGAATAATACCGTCCCAATCTTGCGCCATAATCTCACAGGTCATCTGCATATCGTCGCAGATAGCATTGGCAATCTCAACATCGAAGCCGCCAAGCGTCCCATCAGCATTGGTATAGTTAAAAGGTGCATAAGCGCCTTCGGTACCGATACGCAGCACATTATCATCTGCCGCAGCGGTATTGTTTTCCGTCGCTTCTGTTGTCTTCGTTGCCTCTGAGCTAGCATTTTCGTTAGTCTCATTTTGACCATTACTGCAACCCGCCAACGCCAATAATGCCGTTAGGGCTAGCATCGGCTTTGCCTTTAAGAAAGGCTTACTGGCGGATGAAGAAGTAGCAGACGTACTAAATATGCTGGCTGGGAGAAGATGGTTGCTCATAATCATCCTTGATGTTGTTACTGGGTATTATTAATTAGACTTAGCATTATCACTTGGCAAAATATTATAAATGGCATAAAGCACGCTTTAGTCAAAACGTGCTTTATTAAAACCAGCGCTTATCTCATAGGCCTTTATGAAAAGTCCTATTAGTTAGTCGCAGCTTCTGCTTGTTCTTCTTTGGCAATCACAGCATTGGCATCGACATTACCATCATCAACCACCACTTCTTTGACGCCTTCAGTTGCTACTGCTTTTTGTGCCGCCGCTGTTGAGCTGGTACCAAAATAGCTACCGGTGATTTGGTCATAAGTGCCGTTGTCTTTAAGTTCAGCCAGTGCTTTATTAAATTTAGCAACTAATGGATCGCCTTTACGGAAGGCAATACCCATCGCATCATCACTGGTGCTGATTTCTTGACCTTTGACTTCGTAATCTTTACCGGCTTCGGTTTTTAGCCAATCAATACCGGTAACTTTATCAGACATCATGGCACGGACACGACCTGAGGTTAGGTCTAAGTAAGCATTGTCTTGGGTGTCATAAAGTTTGATATCAGAGTCAGCATGTTTTTCTTGCAGATACTGTGACGCAACCGTTGAGCGCTGTGAGGCAATCGGCTGACCTTTGAGACCATCGACGCTAATATCATCGCCTTTTTTACCGATTAGGATAATGCCAGTATGAAAGTATGGGTCGCTGAATTCTACGACTTCTTTACGCTCAGGCGTGATTGACATACCAGCGATGGCGGCATCAAATTTCTGTGCATTGAGCCCCGGAATTAAGCCATCCCAATCTTGCGAGATAACTTCACACTCGGCTTTCATCTGCGCACATAAGGCGTCAACCAGCTCAATCTCATAGCCGATTAATTTGCCATCAGCGTCGGTATAGCTAAAAGGCTTATAGCTGGATTCTGTAGCGATTTTGATGTTTAAAGGCGCATCAGTAGCGGCATCTGTCTCAGTGCTTTCAGTCGGTGTCGAGCTGTTATTACAAGCCGTAAGCATAAGCATCGCCGCACTAAGTGGGGCAAGCCACAAGGCTTTTTTGCTTATTGATGATGTCATTGAAGTAATCATAGGGTTTATTCCTTAATATATTGACCAGCCGTTTGTTAATCCGCAATGGGTCAGTCATTCGTTAATCAACGCTTCTCAAAACAGTCTATTGATTGAAGACTTTTCTCAAAGCGTAGCAAGCAAATTATTGACCGAAGTTTTCCTGTTCAAGACGGGCAAGCTCACCGTTACTACGGATTTCGCTCAGCGCTTTATTAAAGTCGTCTTTGATTGAATCCCCTTTACGAACAGCAATGGCAATATTATCGTCGTTATCAATCTCATCACCCACGATACCGAAGCCTTCTGGGTTGTCCGCTAACCATGACTTGGCAGAGACTTTTTCAGCAAGTACGGCATCACTACGACCAGATTTTAGGTCTAAATAGGCATTGTCATAATTATCATAAAGCTTAACGGTATTACCGTCTTTACCTTCATAATTGTCTTGTAAGTACGCGCCCGGTGTCGTTGAGCGTTGGCCACCAAGGGTTAGGCTCTTAATTGCTTTAGGGTCAAAACCACCTTTGGTATCGGTGAGCCAAACCATGGTATTGGCAAAGTACGGCTCACTGAAATCGACCTTTTCTTGACGCTCAGCGGTGATAGACATACCAGCGATGACGGCGTCATATTTCTGCGCCAATAAGCCTGGAATGATACCGTCCCAATCTTGGGCAACGATTTCACATTTGGCTTGCATTTGCGCACATAAGGCATTGGCAACATCGATATCGAAACCCGCCAAGCTGCCATCGGCATTGGTATAGTTAAAAGGAGGGTAAGCGCCCTCGGTGGCAATACGAATGGTCTTGCCAGCCGTTTCTGCGGCAGGGGCATCAGCATTGGTATCAGTAACTTCGTTAGCAGGCTGACTACAAGCACCAAGCATGAGCGCGGCGGTAACGGTCATCGATGACCACAATAGGCGAGAATTCGACATCATACATTCCTTAAATTCTGATGGATTTTTTAATATAGGGTTCTGATATTTTGTTCTCTGACGTCCCTGCCAGAAAAGCAATTCAATGCACAGAAGACACAGGCAAGCATCATGAGCAACTGCCTGTAAACCTTTTGATAATACCTGACTCAAATATCAAAAACAAACGTTTTGCATACCGACTGTGATTATTGAGTAATAAACACCCTAAGAAAATTACCAATGAGTAATTTTGGCGTTTTAATCGCTTTAAACATTTAAAAACTTAAAGCAGCGTCTAAATCAAAGCAGTTAAAATTAAAGCAGTTAAAATTAAAGCCGTTAAAGTTAAAGTCAATAAAATTGAAACGACTAAAATTAAAACAAATGAAAACGCCCTGTTAGTTTTTGCGATGCGAGGCCATAAAGTCTTTAACGCGCTCAGATTTCGGGTTATCAAAGACTTGCTCAGGCGTACCAATCTCTTCAATCACACCTTGATGGAGGAATACCACCTTGCTCGATACTTCACGGGCAAAGCGCATCTCATGAGTGACAATCAACATGGTACGCCCTTCTTCGGCCAGCTCGCGCATGACAGCGAGCACTTCATTGACCAGTTCAGGGTCGAGTGCCGAGGTTGGCTCATCAAATAGTAACACCTGCGGCTGCATCGCAAGCGCACGCGCAATCGCCACACGCTGACGTTGACCGCCTGATAAATTCGCTGGATAAGCGTCTTTTTTATCAAGCAAACCGACTTTATCGAGCAGCTTTTCAGCATCGCTAATCGCTTGGTCTTTTTTGATTTTTAGGACTTGCGTTGGCCCTTCGATGATATTTTGCAAAATGGTCTTATGCGGCCACAAGTTAAAGCTCTGGAAGACGAATCCCACGCGCGCACGTAAGCTTTCTAGCTGCTTGATATCTGCCGCTTGCAATTCGCCCGACTTAGTAGGTTTGAGTATCAGCTCATCGTTACCGATGATGATACGACCTTGATTGGGCTTTTCAAGCAGATTAATACAGCGCAGCAAGGTCGACTTACCGGAGCCAGACGAGCCTAAAATAGAGATGACGTCGCCATCATAGGCGGTGAGTGACACCCCTTTTAGCACGTCTAATGAGCCATAGCTTTTATGGACGTCTTGTAAATCTAAGGCGATAGGCCGAGTCGGATTCTTTGCAGTATCAAGCATGGTTTAGCAGACTTCCAATAAATATGAGTGAAAACATGAATAAAAAATGCGCTATCAAACAGCTCTATAATAAATAACTCTATTAATAGCCGCTTTATCAGTATGAGTAATACAAAGGCTAAAGCGAGCAGTACCTTAGTAGTGCTGTGTTAGTCGCATTATTTTGATAACGTTATAATGGGTTCAATAAAGGCGCGATATTGTCGCCTATAATGCAATAAAAAGGCAAACCTTGTCGCTTTTGCCTATGAGCTTTTGACCAAGCAATACCCTTTATAAAATGAGGCCCATAACGCACAGTCAGTTATGGGCCTCATTTTATCATCTTAACGCCGTTAGCGCTGTTTTATCTGCGGCATTAGTAAGTCGAAACATGCTCTTCGCTTTCAGTACCGTCGAGTACCTCTGCCTCATCGGCCGTTGCGACTGCCACATCATCATTTTCGCCGACTACCATACTTTCGCTAGTGTTGGCAGCACTGTCATTTGCGCTAGCTACCGCAACATCATCATTGCTGCCTGCTGTAGCAACGCCAGTCGCTTCATCTTCTACCGCCGTTTGAGCATCGGCAGTTGGTTCAACATCCATCGGCGCTTCATCTTTTTTACCACAAGCACTGATACTTAATGCCGCTGCCACCAAACCAACCGTTAACCAGTTTTTATAGGTTTTATTTTCAATCGCCATTTTATTCTCCATCATGAGTATTTATCATATTAGCGCCTACTATACTCACGATTTATCAGTACTACCTTAGCAGTTACAGCGCAGTTCTGTTAAAAATACGTAACAGCGCCCTGTCTTTTAACCGCTTATTTTTTTATTTCTAAATGCTATTTATAATGGATAAAATTTAAATACGAGTAAAAAAATCCATTCAAACATTTAGTAAATAACCCTAAAAACAAGGTTAAAGAAAACTCTGCAGTGCTTGATAAACGGTCTTTGTTCACAAAATCAACTTTACTATCGTCCTCATCTCATCTATGTTAAATAGCAGAGTGCCTTTAGTTTCTAAAAAGCCATCAGTTTCTAGAAAGCCATTAGTTTCTAAAAAACAGACAAGTGCTAAAAACATATTTTTGTAGATTAGTGATAATAATTAGCAGATTTACTGCTTTTTGGCGGCGTGAGCTGCGTTTCTTTATGCCTGAACCTATATATGAGCATGTTATAAAATCTAGGATTCATTATTTAGGATTCATCATTATTAATCTGCAAACCCTCTATTGATAACTATAAGGAAGTTAATTTATGAGTCAATCGAATACCACAGATGTTACCGCTTATATGCAAAGCGTTGGTCAGCAAGCACGTGCCGCGTCACGAGCGCTAGCGGCGGCCAATACCGGCGATAAAAATTCCGCCTTGATGGCAATTTATGACGAATTAAAAAGCGCCAAAGCCGATATTTTAGCGGCCAATAAAGTCGATATGGATAAGGGTGCAAAAAACAACTTAGACGCCGCTCTACTAGATCGCCTAGAGCTAAACGACGCGCGCTTCGATGGTATGCTGCAAGGTTTAAAAGACGTCTCCGCGCTGCCCGACCCTATTGGCGCAGTCACGGATATGACCTATCAGCCATCAGGTATTCATTTGGGTAAAATGCGCGTGCCACTTGGCGTAGTTGGTATGATTTATGAGTCGCGCCCCAACGTCACCTTAGAGGCGGCTTCGCTTGCGCTAAAATCCGGTAACGCCATTATCTTACGCGGTGGCTCTGAAGCCTTTGAATCCAATCAAGCGATTGCCAAATGTATTTTAAAAGGTTTAAACAAGGTTGGTCTATCTGAGCATAGCGTACAAGTATTAGAAACCACTGACCGCGCTGCTGTTGGCGAGCTGATTACCATGACAGAATATGTCGATGTTATCGTGCCACGCGGCGGTAAGGGTTTGATTGAGCGTATCAGCCGTGATGCCCGCGTCCCTGTGATTAAGCATTTAGATGGTAACTGTCATACCTTTATTGATAGCGACGCCGATGCCGACATTGCCATCAAGGTTAGCGTCAATGCCAAAACCCATCGCTATGGTACTTGTAATACTATGGAGACGCTGTTGGTCGATGAATCAGTTGCCAATGAGTTATTACCAAAAATTGCTGAAGCTATCGTAAAAGCTGATGATGCCATGCAACTGCGCCTTGATGACAAAGCACAGGCTATTTTAAATGACAATGCTACCCTTCAAGGGCATTTGTCAGCGGCGACTAGCGCAGACTGGGATACAGAGTATCTTGCACCTATATTAGCGGTGAAAGTGGTATCGGGTATCGATGAAGCGATTGAGCATATCAATACCCATGGCAGTCAGCATACCGACGTTATCATTACCGACAATTACACCAAGTCGCAACGCTTTATCCGTGAAGTCGATTCGGCAAGCGTCATGATTAACGCCTCTAGCCGTTTTGCCGATGGATTTGAATACGGGCTTGGGGCGGAAATCGGTATCTCAACCGATAAAATCCATGCCCGTGGACCGGTTGGACTCGAAGGCTTAACTTCACAAAAATGGATCGTTTACGGTCACGGCGAAATCCGCGCCTAGCGCATTACTTCTTCACTACAATTTATCGTCTTACCTCGAGTATAATCCATAAAAAACGTCAGCTTAATTGCTGGCGTTTTTTTATTATTGATAAATATGTTATATATGGCACATAAAAATTATTTTGCTGAATAAAAACCGTCGATAGGATAGCGCGCCCATGCAAAGTGGCAAGATTAAACACTGGAATGCTGATAAAGGCTACGGCTTTATTGAGGTAGACAATCAAAGTGAAGATGTCTTCTTTCATATCAGCACCGTACGCTTGTCGCAACCTATAAGCGAAGGGCAGCGCGTCTATTTTAACAGTCAGCGTAATGAAAAAAACCAATTGCGCGCAACTGAAGTCACCTCTAATGAATTGAGTATTTTAGAAACGTCAGCATCGAATTCAACATCAAATTCAGCGCATCGCAACCTAGATAATGCGCAGCAGAAAAACAATCGATATAAAAATACTAGTGGTAGCCAAAACAAGAAAAGTGGCTTCTCTACCCTATTGAGTGTCATCGCCCTTATTGCCGTTGCGGTTTACTTTTCTGGGGATTTAAAATCCGGTTTATTTACAGATAGCACGCCAGCAACTTCTATATCGCAGACGGCCTCTAAAACCAGCAGTTCAGGTGTCGAAGCTATCACAGGTGATGCGCAAATCGACCAGACGCTGGCACTTATTAAGCAAGGTGGTCCTTTTCCTTACCCTAATAAAGATGGCACAACCTTTTATAATCGCGAAGGCAAGCTACCTGCCCAGTCGCAAGGTTATTACCGCGAATATACTGTGCCTACGCCGGGGGTTTCCCATCGCGGTGCACGGCGCATTGTCACCGGCGGTCATCCACCGACCATTTATTATTTGACCGTCGACCACTATGATAGCTTTCGACAATTGCAGGTGAGATGATATGAGCCAAGCTATTTACTATGTTAATAAAAACCAGATCAATCAAAGCAACATTAATCAAAACAGCATTAATCAAAACGGCATTAATCAAAACGGCGTTGACCAAAACAGTATCAAGAAAAATAACATCAATCAAAGCAACTCCGCCCTCATTGACAGCATTCCTGAGCAAGCGCTGAACATTCCCATTGGCGATGTCTTGGATAAAGAAATACTACTAAATAGCTTAGCGAAAGTAGCCAGTTTTCCCGACTATTTTGCCCATAATTGGGACAGCGCTTGGGACTGTTTGACCGATAGTGATATTACTCACCTCACACTTTACTTAAATGGGGTAGAGAAAATTAACGCTGAGGACTTTAATGTCTTTAAGCGTCTCATTGAGGACGCCTATAAAGATTTTGGTAAACCGCAATTGTGGATTGTTGCGGCGTCAGATGATGCATGTGAATAGCGAGATGACCAGAACCTAAATTCGAGATAAAACCAGCTTTATCCCGAATTTAGGTTAATTTATATTTATAGAAAGGATTAACCTATGGAAATCACCCTCAACGGCTACTACACCTTGATATTGGCCACCTTAGTGCTCTTGCTTGGACGCTTTTTAGTCAAACGGATTAAATTTCTAGAAGACTTTAATATTCCAGAGCCAGTGGCCGGTGGTTTGGTTGCAGCGATTATCGTTTACATGCTTAATATCTTTTGGGGTTATAGCTTTAACTTCCATCAAGGGCTGCAAACCGCAACCATGTTGATGTTTTTTGCCTCTATCGGACTCAGCGCTGATTTTAGTAGGCTAAAGGCAGGTGGTTCGCCACTATTGATTTTCACCATCGTGGTATCGGTGTTTATCATCTTACAAGATGTCGTGGGCGTGGCGATGGCAAGTGTGCTTGGACTTGACCCACTCCTCGGCTTGGTAACAGGTTCAATTGCCCTAACAGGTGGACACGGTACAGCAGGCGCTTGGGGCATTACCTTAGAAGAGCAATATGGTGTGGTTGGTGCCACGACACTTGGAATCGCGGTCGCCACTTATGGTTTGGTTGCAGGTGGCGTCATCGGTGGTCCGGTTGCCCGTCATTTGATTAAAAAACTTGGTTTAAAACCAGCGGCGGCTAATCCAAATCCGAGTGAGGTTGAACGACTTGCCGGCGAGCAATCACTCTATAGCACCAAGCATAACGAAGAGGAAGTACATGGTAATAAGGAGATGTTTGAGAAGCCTGATAACATTCGTCTTATCACCGCCTCCTCTACCATTGAATCCTTGGCACTATTTGCCGCGGCATTGGCTTTCGCTGACATCATGACTTTGTTGGCGCAAGATACTTGGTTTGAGCTACCTACCTTTGTATGGGCGCTGGCTGGCGGTGTGATTCTACGTAATACCTTAACCATGGTATTCAATTTCGATATGTTTGACCGTGCTATCGACGTCATTGGTAACGCCTCTTTAAGCTTGTTCTTAGCGATGGCGCTATTGTCATTGAAACTTTGGCAGTTGACTGACCTCGCAGGACCGGTATTAATTATCTTACTGGTGCAGACGCTACTGATGATTGGTTATGCTTACTTTATTACCTTTAAGGTTATGGGTAAAGATTATGATGCTGCCGTACTATCAGCGGGACATTGTGGTTTTGGTATGGGCGCAACCCCGACGGCGATTGCCAATATGCAGGCGGTCACCGATCGCTACTTGCCATCACATAAGGCGTTTTTGATTGTGCCGATGGTTGGTGCATTCTTTGTCGATATCGTTAACGCCACTATCTTGCAGATATTTACCAAATTGCCGTTTATGTGATTTGATAAAGTTAAACCCTGATTTAAATAGCTGTAAAACAAAAAAACCGCCTAGCAAAAGCTAAGCGGTTTTTTTATCTCTAAATTATAAAACTAATGAATCAGAAATTACTGATTTTTAGCATAAACAGGAAGCTCTTTACAGATAGCTTCAACTTTACCACGTACTTCAGCAGCAACTTTTTCATCGCCACGGCTATCTAGCACGTCACAAATCCAACCTGCCAACTCGCCTGCTTGCGCTTCGTTAAAACCGCGAGTAGTAATGGCTGGCGTACCGATACGGATACCAGAAGTCACGAATGGAGATTTTGGATCGTTTGGTACGGCGTTTTTATTGACAGTGATATGCGCATCACCCAACCATTTATCTGCTTCTTTACCGGTCATTTCTTGCTTGACTAGGCTGATCAGCATGAGATGGTTTTCAGTACCGCCAGAGATGATTTCATAACCGCGATCTTGGATGACTTTTGCCATCGCTTGGGCGTTTTTAACCACTTGCTGCTGATAGGTTTTGAAGTTATCTTCTAAGGCTTCTTTAAAGCAAACCGCTTTTGCCGCGATGACGTGCATCAACGGACCGCCTTGGTTACCTGGGAATACCGCAGAGTTTAACTTTTTCGCAAGCTTCTCATCACGAGCCAAAATCATACCTGAGCGTGGGCCACGTAGGGTTTTGTGTGTTGTAGTCGTGACCACATCCGCAAATAGTACTGGGCTTGGGTAAACACCGCCAGCAACCAAACCAGCAACGTGTGCCATATCAACAAGCAAGTACGCGCCAACTTCATCAGCGATGTCACGGAAACGCTGCCAATCAACCACTTGTGAATATGCTGAGAAACCAGCAATAATCATCTTTGGCTTGTGCTCACGAGCAAGGGCATCAACTTGATCATAATCGATAAGGCCAGTTTCTTCAACCAAACCATATTGTACGGCGTTATAGTTTAGACCTGAGAAGTTAATATGCGCGCCATGCGTCAAGTGACCACCTGCGTCTAGGCTCATGCCTAGTACCGTGTCATTGGCGTCTAATAATGCTAAGAAAACAGCAGAGTTTGCTTGGCTACCTGAGTGTGGCTGGACGTTGACGTACTCAGCACCAAACAACTCTTTTGCACGATCAATGGCCAATTGCTCAACCACATCGACGTGCTCACAACCACCGTAATAACGCTTACCAGGATAGCCTTCAGCGTATTTATTGGTTAGGTCCGTGCCTTGTGCTTCCATCACTGCTTGTGAGCAGTAGTTTTCTGAAGCGATAAGCTCGATGTGGTTTTCTTGACGAACGCTTTCAGCGGCCATGGCTTCAGCAAGTACTGGATCAAACTCTTTGATAGAAATATCTTTAAACATAGTGATGTCCTAGGTAGTGGCTATCGTTAATGGTGGTGCTCATTGAAAAGAGGCGAGTAATAAAAGGAGGTGAAAATGGGCAAGCAAAGGCAATTAACCTGTTATTAACTTGTCCAGATTGGCAATAAAATCGAACGATAAAGGCATCGATATCATCGCTAAAGATTAAGTGTAACATGAAAATTTGTACTGTGAGCGCAAAAAAACCTCATGGAAAGCTGAAGGATTTAAATGACGCCATAATGAGGTTATCAAGCAAATAAATGCGCAATAAAATCATTGTTTTATATTTCTGATTTCTAGGTCTTGATTGATTTGTTAGTCAAATAATTATTTGTCGCCCATAAAAAAACAGCCACTCGTAAGGTGACTGTTTTATTTATTGATACATCAGTTAATGCACGCATCGACATCAAGCATCACTAGACAAAAACGCTGCTAAAAAAGTCTCACTAATCAGTATTTTGCGACCATACCAATCATACAGCGTCTGCCGTTGCCAGCCCTCTGCCGTTTTTTCGATAGAACGTTGATTGGGCAAGGTGCGACTGCGCTTAAATAACACGTAGCCAATCGGCGTGCTTTTCAATTGCTGCAAACGGCGGGCGCGCCCTTTTAAACTTATTAAAGGGAAAATGCTTTGTGCTTGCACCCATGGCTGCTCATTATTGCCATATAACTGTGCCTCACGTACCCACGCTAGTAATGGACGGCTCAGCGCCGCACCTTTTACACCCAATTGCTTTTTTTGCGCCAAGGATAATAGCCGATAGCCCTCAAAGCTACGCTCGACACGTAACGGCTGCCCCGCTTTTACCTCCAGCATGGCAGTGAGCGAACCTTCAGTATTGAGAAAATCTAATAGCTCACAGGGAGGCGAGAACGGGTCAGAACAACAAAGATTAGAGGTCATAGTTTATGGCTGATAGGAAAGTATTAAATAGAAAGTTATTGAGTAGAGATTCCCAAAGAAGATTTATTGTGCATTAATTAGTGTTATCAAGAATCATTGCCATTAAACGTCGGCATATTATCAATATTAAAGGGCAAGGCTTCAAAGGCTTGCTCTCGATATTGCGCCATATGCATGCGGTCTTTGGCACAAAAATCGCTAATCGCTGGGACAAAACGCGCATCATAAATGCGATGCAAAGAATGAGTCTTGGTCGGAATAAAACCACGAATCAGCTTATGCTCACCTTGGGTGCCTGGGTCAAAATAGGTCAAACCTTGCTCGATAGCAAACTCGATACCTTGATAATAACACAGCTCAAAGTGCAGGCTATCATACTCACCAAGCGCGCCCCAATAACGACCATAAAGCGTTGCATTTTTACTATCAGGCTTATCATATAAAAATAAACTGCTGGCGATAATATTAGCATTGGCATCAAGCGCTTGCGCTAGCATCAAATGCTCAGGCATGGTAGCTGCCAGTTTTTTAAAAAAATCTAGCGTTAGATAAGGCTGCTGCCCGCGCACGGCATAGGTCATTACATAACAATGATAAAACGTCTGCCAATCTGCCTCAGTGATAGCATCACCGCATTTGCGCTGACATACAATACCTTGCTCAGCGACTTTGCGCCTTTCCGCACGAATGGTTTTACGTTTTTTGGCTTTTAATGTGGCCAAAAACCCCTCAAAGTCGGTAAATGGCTGACTGTCTTGGCTTAAATGCTTATTTTGCCATAAAAACTGACAGCCTTGGCGCTCCAGTATCGGTAATTCAATCGGTTTTGCCACTATCTCATTTGCTTGACTGTTAAGCGCCATTTCTATATCAACATCAGTCGGCAGCGCTGCATGAGCGATAGCCGCCATCTCAGGCGTGACAAACAAACCATGCCAGCCAGATGCTTCTACTTGCTGAGCGATATCGTCAACCCCTGCAATAGCTGCCTTTAAAATGTCAGCATCTAGCACCTCACCCTCTGCTAGCCATAAACGTTGCCCAGTAATGGGCGTATAAGGTGCGCTGGTCACCAAACGCGGATAATAATCGAGGCCATACTGCGCATAGGCTTGTGCCCACGCATGGTCAAAGACAAACTCGCCTTGATGGTGACCTTTGATAAAAACAGGCATGACTGCAATCGGTTGGCCTATTTGTTCTGAAGATAGCTTTGATGCAGATAGCTTTGATGAAGATAGCTCTGCCGAAGATAATGCGTCCTCAGTTGCATTACTATCCCTATCGTTTGGGCGATGAATTAAGATATAAATCGGCAACCAGCCGGCTTTTTCGCCGATTGCGCCCGTATCACTCAACGCCTGCCAAAACTCAAACGACATAAAAGGCGTATCTGGTGTCTGCCAGTTAGTCAATTGCTGCCAGCTGCTATCGCTGAGTAACGCATATTGCAAATTCATCATCACCACACTCTCACCTGCTATTTCTTAGACCATTTTTCTTTAGCGTTTAGCCTATCAAACTACCATGCTTTTGCTGTCACAATTTGCAAAAACTCAGCAATTTATCTAATCGCCAAAATAAGAGGACTTGTTTATGTTTAAAACATCCTCTTAAAAAACCCTTGTCGAAACACCTTTGTCAAAAAGGGGAAGAAAAAGCAGCACAAAAAAAGCCATTGTCAGCAAAGCAGCTGACCAAATGGCTTATTTGTTAATGACTGTTTTATTTTTATGGCTGAAAATTAAGCTTAAGTCCAGATTTGGTTTGGGCTGCAATAAACGCTAAAAATGGCTATTTGAAAGAACTGTTTTATTGGAGAATAACCACTATAACAAGTCCATTGTTGCAGAAATAAGCTCATGTGTGCAGAAAATAGTATTAAAAGCGTGCAAATTGTCTGCAAAAGATGATATTGAGGGCGAGGACTGGTAGAATAAGGCTATTATTAGCTTAATATAATTCAGATACATAGGGTATGAGCGAAAATAGTATACTTAGTTCAATATACAACATTGACATCATATCGAATTTATAGTGGATCGACTATAATATGGCGTCAGTCATACATTCTCAGACCATTTTAGTCTGAGAGCTTTGAAGTAAATGGTCAAGATAACCTTTGAATAATGACCTTTAATAAAATAAGTGCTTGCTACAGCGACTTTTTAACAAAGGCCAACCTAAGAAAGGTCAGTCACTGCTTATGAAAGGTTTTTCTAGCAGTCTTGACACTCTAGAATGGCAATAAACGACGACACTTGATGTATTTGAACCAACCCGTAGCCCATTATTGTATGCAGGCTGTATAGAGCTGTTAAATAATAACTCAGCTTTATTGGCCTCATTAATGACAACAAGGAATACTCTACTAACATGTCAAAAATTATTTATACAAAAACTGACGAAGCCCCAGCGCTTGCAACCTTATCATTCTTGCCTATTGTAAAAGCATTTACCCAAACAGCAGGCATCGAAGTCGAAACCAGTGATATCTCTGTTGCAGCGCGTGTGTTGGCTGAATTTCCAGAATACTTAACGGAAGAGCAGCGCGTTCCTAATAACCTAGCTGAGCTTGGTCAATTAACCCAAGATCCAAACGCCAATATCATCAAATTGCCAAATATCAGTGCCTCTGTGGGGCAATTAAAAGCGGCAATTAAAGAGATACAAAGCAAAGGCTACGCGATTCCTAACTTTCCAGATGAGCCGCAAACGGAAGAAGAAGAAGAAATCCGTCGTCGCTATGGCAAAAGCCTAGGCAGCTCGGTAAACCCTGTCATTCGTGAGGGTAACTCAGACCGCCGTGCGCCAAAAGCAGTGAAAAACTACGCCCGTAAGCACCCGCATTCTATGGGTGAGTGGAAGCAATGGTCACAAACGCACGTCTCACACATGCACAGTGGCGACTTCTATGACGGCGAACAATCGATTACCTTAGATAAAGCCCGCACCGTACGTATGGAGCGCGTGGCTGAAGACGGCACGGTTAATGTTTTCAAATCAGGCATCGCTTTGCTCGATAAAGAAGTCATCGACTTGATGTTTATGAGCAAAAAAGCGCTGCTTGAATTTTATGAGCGTGAAATGGAGGATTGCCGTGAAGCCGGTATCTTATTTTCACTACACGTAAAAGCCACCATGATGAAGGTCTCGCATCCTATCGTCTTTGGACACGCGGTTAAAACCTATTATAAAGATGCCTTTAATAAGCATGGCGCGTTATTTGACGAGTTAGGTATTAACGTCAATAACGGCATGGCAAGTCTGTACGAAAAAATTGCCGAATTACCAGCCAGCTTACGCGAAGAGATTGAGCGCGATTTACATGCTTGCCAAGTACATCGTCCACGTCTAGCGATGGTTGATTCATCAAAAGGTATCACCAACTTCCATTCACCAAGTGATGTGATTGTCGATGCTTCTATGCCTGCTATGATCCGCTCAGGCGGTAAAATGTGGGGTGCTGATGGCAAAATGTATGACTGTAAAGCAGTCATGCCTGAGTCTACTTTTGCGCGTATTTACCAAGAAATGATTAATTTCTGTAAATGGCATGGCAACTTTGATCCAACAACGATGGGTACCGTACCTAACGTTGGCTTGATGGCGCAAAAAGCAGAAGAGTATGGTTCGCACGATAAAACCTTCGAAGCAAGCGATTCTGGCATAGCTCGTATCGTTGACGAAGAAACTAATGAAGTATTGCTTGAGCAGCGTGTTGAGAAAGGTGATATCTGGCGCATGTGTCAGGTTAAAGACGAGCCTATCCAAGATTGGGTAAAGCTTGCCGTACGCCGTGCCCGTGAATCAGATACGCCAGTTATCTTTTGGTTAGACCCTTACCGTCCACATGAGAACGAGCTGATCAAAAAAGTACAAACCTACTTAAAAGATCATGACACTGACGGTCTACATATCGAAATCATGTCTCAAGTTCGTGCGATGCGTTATACCTTAGAGCGCGTTGCTCGCGGTCTAGATACCATTTCTGCTACTGGTAATATTTTACGTGATTATCTAACTGACTTGTTCCCAATTTTAGAATTAGGCACCAGTGCTAAGATGCTGTCAGTTGTCCCACTAATGAAGGGCGGCGGTTTGTTTGAAACAGGCGCAGGTGGTTCAGCACCGAAGCATGTACAACAATTGCTTGAAGAAAACCATCTACGTTGGGATTCTCTCGGTGAGTTCTTAGCCTTGACTGAGTCTTTAGAGCATTTAGCTAAAAACGATGGCAATGCCAAAGCAAAAGTATTGGCCGATACCCTTGATAGAGCTACTGAAACGCTGCTGTTAAATGACAAGTCACCTTCACGTAAAACGGGCGAATTGGATAACCGTGGTAGCCATTTCTATCTGGCTATGTACTGGGCTCAAGAGTTGGCAGCACAAGATGAGAATAGCGAGCTAAAAGCACAATTTGCGCCATTGGCACAAAAGCTTGAAAGCAATGAAGCGGCTATCATTGAACAGATGAATGCGGTTCAGGGCAAGCCTATGGATCTTAAAGGCTACTACTTGGCAGATGAAGCTTTAGCTGAAAAAGCCATGCGTCCAAGTGCCTTATTCAACGAGACTATTGCTTCGTTGTAGTTGGCTCTAAACTGAATGGTTGGCTCTAAACTGACTTAGTAAACGTTGCTAAGTCAGCATGAATCAAACACTCCAAAGGTCTAGACTTTTGGGGTGTTTTTTATGGCTAAATAAATAGATAACCATAAAAAAGCCACCTACATTGTTGTAGATGGCTTTTTAAAATATAACTGGGGAAAACTCAGCTAACCAAAGTTTCTTAACTTATTAGCCAGTTAAGCATCCATATGTTTAATAATGGCTTGACCGAACTCAGAGCTGCTGAGCAAAACAGCATCTGGCATCAAACGCTCAAAGTCATAAGTGACGGTTTTATTCTTAATCGCCCCTTTGATACCATCAATCACAAGGTCGGCAGCTTCTGTCCAACCCATATCGCGTAGCATCATTTCAGCAGATAAAATCAATGAGCCTGGATTGACCTTATCTTGACCGGCATATTTTGGTGCCGTACCGTGAGTTGCTTCATATACAGAGATTGACCCGCCTTTATTGGCACCCGGTGCGATACCGATACCGCCTACTTCTGCTGCCAGCGCATCAGAGATATAATCACCGTTTAAATTTAACGTTGCGATAACGGAATAATCAGCAGGACGCATGAGAATCTGCTGCAGGAAAGCATCGGCAATGACGTCTTTAATGACAATCTCATTACCCGTTTTTGGATTTTTTATCGTCATCCAAGGACCGCCATCGAGCAATTCAGCACCGAAACGCTCAGCGGCAAGCTCATAGCCCCATTCTTTAAACGCGCCTTCTGTAAATTTCATGATATTACCTTTGTGCACGAGGGTGACACTCGGTAAGTCATTATCGATAGCATGTTGAATAGCTTTACGCACCAAACGCTGCGAGCCTTCTTTTGATACAGGCTTAATACCGATACCGCAGTCATCGGAGAAGCGGATTTTGGTCACGCCCATCTCTTCTTTCAAAAACTTGATGACTTTTTTGGCATCATCACTGCCCGCTTTCCACTCGATACCCGCATAGATATCTTCTGAGTTTTCACGGAAAATCACCATATCTGTCAATTCTGGGCTATGCACAGGGCTTGGCACACCTTCAAACCAACGTACTGGACGCTGACAGACGTATAGGTCAAGCTCTTGACGTAGCGCGACGTTTAGCGAACGCATACCGCCGCCAACTGGCGTGGTCAATGGACCTTTGATACTCACCACGTATTCGCGCAGAACTTCGAGTGTTTCGGTCGGTAGATATTCACCATCATAAATTTTCGAGGCTTTTTCGCCGCAATATACTTCCATCCAAACGATAGACTTTTTGCCTTGATAGGCTTTTGAGACCGCGGCATCGACGACTTTAATCATCACCGGCGTGATATCCACACCGATGCCATCGCCTTCGATAAAGGGAATAATTGGATGATTGGGTACGTTCAGCGATAAATCCGCGTTGACGGTTACTTTTTCGCCGTCTCTTGGGACGATTACCTTTTCATATGGCATGGATCAAACTCCTTGATTGTATTTTTATAGTAGATAGCGCAAGCATCATGGCATCATTGGCATTCTGTTATCTTCGCTAGCTATTTATGTTTTGCTTTTGGCTTTAGCTAAGCAGCGTAGCGAGTTAAACGCTAATTATTTGAGTAACATATATTGAGCAGGAGGTACTGAGCAGAATATAGCTAGGCCGACATGTTTGGCGAGGTGATGTATAATGATATTAAGAGTAATATTTAAAGATATTGTTGATGATGTGATTAACACTTATTTTTAATAATCATGTAAAAAATCAAAGCTACTGCAAAAATTGCTTGGTCATTTATCGAAAAAATCAGATGTCATTACAATAAGTAAAATGACAAAAAAAATGCATGAAATTTTTCAGATTTTGCGAATTAAGTCATATAGTAGAATTACTTTAAAATCGATACAGTGCGACTGGGATGAATTTTTCGTAGCCTCTGTGATAACAGCAAGCAAGGAAAATTTATACCAGTCGCACATAGCTATAACGTATCGCTTTTATTTTGAACTGACTATACAAAAAAACTGCAAGCTGTCTTAACCATTGTACTAAGATAAAGCGTTCTCGATGATTTTTGTTTTGCATGAGCCATTTTTAGTTATCATTATGATAAATACCACAATCATAACATGGTTATAGATAATTATAAGAATAGCCTTACATTATGCTCATGTTGTATCAGAAGCTTACTCTTTTAATATTAATTCTATTTACCCTACATTCAGTTTTTATCTTTGGGAAACGCTATTTTATGTCGACCTCCAGCCTGATTTTATTCAACAAGCCTTACGGAGTACAAAGTCAATTTCGTGATGACAGCAATAATGATCACAGTACCCTATCGCAGTATTTCACCGATAAATCCCTACGTGTTGCCGGTCGACTTGATGCCACCTCAGAAGGCTTGCTGATTTTGACCAGTGACGGACGGGTTAATAAAGCCATTACCCAGCCGCCTGCTGCCAAGAATTTTGCGCAAAACAAGCAAAAACAAGGTAAAACCTATTTGGTACAAGTAGAAGGTTTAGTAAGCGCTGCTCAATTAAAGCAATTGGCTGCTGGAGTCCAGTTAAAAGATGGCAAAACCTTACCGGCAACGGCGCTACTGGTTGATGAAGCGGATTTACCGATTGCGCTATGGCAACGCGATCCACCTATTCGTGAGCGCAAAAGTGTACCGACTTCATGGCTTATGCTGACCATCTATGAAGGCAAAAATCGCCAAGTCAGGCGTATGGCCGCGCATGTAGGCTTACCTTGCTTGCGTCTTATTCGCTGGTCGGTGGCTGGATTCGAGCTTGGGTCGCTTGGCGTTGGTGAATTCGTGCGTATTCATTTAAGTCGTGAGCGTTGTCAGCAGTTGGGTGTTATTGATTAGACGTTATTAATTAGATGTTTAACCTTATAACTTGTTAATGCCTACTCACTTCAAGTACCTATTAATCAATTTTTCTGTTGAGCTTGTTAAAGATATTACGACTTGTTAAACATAGCGTCTCGAATGAGCAAGGTTTATCTGCTAAGCTACAAAACCATGTTATCTTTGGGCGATATCTGTATTTAATATAGCGGATATCGCCTGCAGCTTGCTTATTGTTTGTCTGGTTCGTTATTTTTTATTGATAGTAAGGATATATCATGATTGCTTCTCGTCGTTTTACCTTGTTTGCCACTAGTATCTCTGCGGCGTTGCTGCTGAGTGCTTGCCAGCCAGCAACAGAGGATACCGAGGTAATACCGGCAGAAGAAGCCATAACAACCACGACTGAGCCGTCTGAAGCGGCTGACGATATGGACGCCCATGCTGGCCATGATATGTCTGAGAGTGGCGATGTAGTAGACGAAGCACAAATGACCGACATGCTAAAAGACTATACAAAGTCGATGACCAGTATGCATAATGAGATGATGGTTGGTATGGGTTATAACGATCCCGATACCGCCTTTGCCAAAGGGATGCTCGGTCATCATCGCGGCGCGGTCGATATGGCAAAGATTGAGCTGAAGTATGGGACCGATGAGACCATGCGCAAACTTGCCCAAGACATTATCGACTCACAGCAAATTGAAATCGACATCATGAATAAATGGCTGGCCAGCCACCCTGATGCGCCCAAACCCAAACCCAATACCGAGGCCATGCAAGCGGCTTATGCTAAAGGGATGAATACCATGCATAGTGATATGATGCTTGGTATTGCCGAACCTGAGGCTGATATGGCCTTTGCGCGCGGTATGCTGCCGCATCATATTGGCGCAGTAGATATGGCAAAAGTACAGCTTCAGTACGGTACGGATGAAGAAATGCGCAAGCTAGCCCAAGACATTATCGATGCTCAGCAGCCTGAGATTGCGCTGATGCAAAATTGGATTACGGCTCATAAAGCCAATAAAGCGACGGTTAATGATAATGCTGAAGCCGTTATTGGAGATGAAAAAGAGATTAAAGAGGATACTAAGTCTTAAGGGTAAATATTTAGGGCAGTAACATTTCTCCCTAATTTTTACCTCTTGCACTTTAAACATTAAAAATATAAAACCCTTGCTAAGCTGCCTCACTTAGCAAGGGTTTTTTAATGTCTAAATGTCTAATCGCTTTTAACCTGTCTAGCTACTCTAGCTATTAATTTTTATAGCGCGCTATCGCATTAAGCCAAGCGTTTTCAGTATTTGCATAGTCTGCATATTCACCATCGTCTTCGCAGTCGGTACTAGTCCTTGCTAGACGTAAGCTGACGCTATGCGGAAATGCTTTTTCATTATCGTCATGCGCGTCTTTATCAGCGAAATCAGATTTAGGCAAAACTTTCACCGTCATCAGCTCATCACGGCGGAATAAATGACATTCCACAGCGCGGGTAACAATGCTAAGCGTTGCTAATTGCTTGGTGTCTGCTTTAATCCCGTCGATTGCGACGACGACATCATGGGCTGAAATGCCAGCCTTAGCAGCGATACTGTCACGTGTCACGCGATTAACCTTAAGACCCAGTGGCGTCTCACTACAGCGCATGCCCCATGGCACATGTTTATCCGCAGTCTCTTTGGTATTAGGGTAAATTTTAATACCATTTGCTGTAAGCAGCGCCTCTAATGGCAGCTCCTCAACGCCATTAACATAACGGCGCTCAAACTCTTCCCAATCCGCTAATGGCATAAACTGCCCGATAACTGCCCCCATATCAGCACTACTGATACCGATGCGCTTATTATCCTTTTGCTTTGCTTGACTATAAAAGGCTTTGACGACATCAAACAAACGATAACGACCTGCGCTTTTTTCTAGTAAGGTTAAATCTAAGCATAACGCTACCAATGCGCCTTTATTATAGTAACTGATACCTGCATTGCCAGTATTTTCATCGTTGCGATAGAGCTTAATCCAAGCATCAAAGCTCGACTCGGCAACGCTTTGCTGCGCGCGCCCAGGGGTTTGGTAATAGCGATTGATTTGTTCGGCGAGTAATTTAAGATAGCTTGCCTTATCGATGACGCCTGACGCTTGCAACATAAAATCATCGATATAAGAGGTAAAACCTTCAAACACCCATAGCAATGGCGTAAAGGCTTCGCGGCGTAAATCCACATCCAACATTACATCTGGACGGACGGTTTTTACCCACCACGCATGGAAGTATTCATGGCTGCATAAGCCCAAAAAGCGCTGATAATCGGCACTTGGTACTTTTGGCTCATCAGCATTGGGCAAATCGCGACGCGGGGTAATCAAACTGGTCGAGTTGATATGCTCCAGACCACCGTAATCCTGACCACTAGCAAAGGTCATAAAGGTGTAATCATTAAATGGCGCATCGCCGAGCCAATCTAGATAAGTTTGACAGATTTGAGTGACGTCTTGCTGCAAGCGTCCCATATTGGCGCTATGCTTACCGGCAAGATAAAAATGATGGCCAATCGTCTGGTGCTTATCATCTTGAATAATAAAATCAAAGCTATCTTGTTCAGCAATCTCAAACGGATAATCGATAAGCTCGTGATAGCTGCCTGCTTGTAGATTATATATTCGCAGCTTATCACCTTGTGATTGTACTGCCTCAAGTCCACAGGCCAAGCGCACATGACTGGCATCTTTGTCGGCTAAAAATACCGCTGGCACGATTAAATCAACCTCTACCGCTTTTTGCTCTTGTCCTTCAATCGCTAAAGCAAGCGAGGTAAAATTGCCATACAAACGCTGCTGGTCGACATACGCAGTACGTACCGATAAATCATAACAATACACTTCATAATGGACATGTATGCTCTGCCCTGCGCGCACTTGTGGCAGCTGCCAAGTATTTTTATCTATTTTTTGTGCGCGATACGTGTTTGTTTTTTGATTATTGTCTTTGAGTTGACTATCTAATGTGTGATTGTTTAGAGTTTGGCTATCTAAAATCTCATAATGAACTGCGGTGATATTACGGGCAAATTCGCGCATTAAATAGCTACCCGGTATCCATGCTGGCAACCACAAACTTGGCGCGTCAGTATCAGCGGTAAAAGTCAGCGCTACGTCGACCAAATGCTCTAAAAAGCGTGCAAAGTCGAATTGGTAAGAGATAGGAGCGGTTTGCTGATTTAAAGTGCTGTTCAAAGTACTAGCAGGTAAAGCTTGAGAAGATGCAGTCATCATTTTTTCTTATCCTTATAATCGTCACTATGTATTTTAGTCGTACTATTTATTCGTTACTATTATTATTGTTATGACCGTCTCTATGGTAGGAGTCATTATGCAAAAACGCAACTGGCAAACCTTACGCTGCTTATATTAAAGAGAGAAGAAATCGTTAAAGAGCGTAAAAATCATATTTATTTACATTAATTCGCCGATTAATTGGCATTTTTTATGCTTTTAACCTTGAAACCGATAGGAGGCATCGCAATTAAAGATGCTAACTGCTAAAGTTACCCTAATAAACTGATGATAATTGACTAATGACGTGGCTATTTGGCTGGCTGATTGGCTTTTTTAGGTTTATTCCAACCGTATTTAAATTTTAATATCGACATATTTAGGATAATTTATGACTACTATCGCAAAAGACACTGCCGTCAAGTTCAACTACACTCTAAAAGACGACGAAGGTAACATCCTTGACCAGTCTCCAGAAGGTCAACCGCTTGCTTATTTGCATGGCCATAGCAACATCATCCCAGGTCTTGAGCAACAACTAGAAGGCAAATCTGCTGGCGAAAGAGTCAATGCCGTTGTAGAGCCTGCTGATGGTTACGGCGAATATCAAGAACAAGCGGTACAACATGTACCACGTGAAAACTTCCAAGGCGTTGAGGACATCCAGCCTGGTATGCAGTTTCAGTCAGAAGCTGGCGGTCAAGTTATGCTAGTGACCGTTACTGATGTAAACGACAAAGAAGTGACTGTTGATGCAAACCATCCATTGGCTGGTAAGCGTTTGACGTTTGATGTTGAAATCCAAGAAGTACGTGCAGCAACTGAAGACGAATTAAACCATGGCCATATCCATGGCGCTGGTGGCGTTGAGCACTAATCTCTTTTTGAGTTTAGCGTACCATCGTTAGTATGCTTAATATAGTTAGGCGAATACTTAGTTATGAACGATAGTGTTGTCGTCTAACTAAAAAAGGTCAGTAGAGCAATCTACTGACCTTTTTTTCGCACTACCTTTAATACAATGTTTGCAATACAAGCAATTTTAAAAAAAGCACCCTTACAAGCATTATCAAGATTGCAGACGTAACAAAGCCGCATAACGACAAGCATTATGCGGCTTTTATCACTAACCATCCATGTTAATGTTATTAGATACTTAATCCCGGAGCATCTTATAACGTTCAGGCTTCCAGCCTTATCATCCCTAATCAGCAAACCACCTATCCCTGATGCGACCTTTAAGATACCAATCCCTAGTACCTATGAACCTTTTCGTTCAATCGTGCCGTACAGTTATAATCGCAGATTGACCCAAGGTTAGTAAGAGGTCTAAACGTCAATGCGTGTAAGCATATGCTTACACGCATTTTTAGTGACAACAGAGATAGCCTAAAAGATACTATTTACTATAACTTTTCTTCTGGGCTAGCGAGTACTTTTGCATCAGCGCTAAGCATGATATAAGCGGCTTCATTAATAAAGGCTTCGTCTTCAGGTAGCTCAGGACGTTCACTTTCTTTCATCTGACTACGCTCTTCAAATTTTGCATCCATCGCGGCTTGATAAGTATTCCAATTGGCATAAGGACGCTCACCCGTTGCGATAAGGCGCTTATTTTCAGCTTCCAACGAACGCTTCTCTATCAGCTGCATCTTAGCGCGGCGGCTATTGATATCGAGCGGAATTGGTTTTTTCTCATCTTCCATATTGCGAATATCGTTTAGCGTTGATAGATAAACAAACTGCGGGTTTTTCTGCTGACGGATTTTTGATTGCTGGTTTAGCGTCGCTAACGTATTGGCAGAAAATTTACCTTCAGGCTTATAAGGCGCAGTTTTAATGGTATCCCACGGCAAAGCTTTTTTCTGCGCGCGCTCGCCAAAGGTCGCATCATCATAGATATTGACCAATTCAACATCAGGTACTACGCCTTTATTTTGCGTACTACCACCGGTAATACGATAGAATTTACGCTGCGTTAAAGTGGCTGAGCCCAATGCTAAGCTATCTAATTGAATTTGCGCAGAGCCTTTACCCGTCGTTGTACTACCGACAACTAGGCCACGACCATAATCCTGAATCGCTGCAGCAAAAATCTCACTGGCAGATGCCGATGCTAAGTTAGTAATAACGACCATCTTGCCATCATATAACTGCTCACCGCCGTCATCATCACGGTAGACTTGGATGTTGCCGCGATTGTCACGAATTTGCACCAGTGGACCGCTCTTGATAAAGAAGCCAAGCATCTTGGCAACTTCATCTAGCGAGCCGCCTGGATTGTTACGTAAATCAACCACTAAACCATCGATATTTTTTTTATTCAACTCTTTAAGGGCTTTTTCAGTATCAACACTGACGCTACGGTACTCTTCGCCGTTACGACGGGCGCGATAGTTGAGATAAAAACTTGGTATCTCAAGTACACCGATACGTTTGGGCGTTTTATCGATATTAGGGCGCTGAACTTCGACGACGCGCTGGGTGACGCCAGATTCTTCTTGTTGAATAATGTCACGAACCACGGTTACGTTACGGGCGCTAGCGTCTGGGGTATTTGGTTGACGTACTTTAATAGTCACCGAAGTGCCGCGCTTACCACGAATCAAACCGACAATTTCACGCGTTGACCAGCCGACCACATCAGTCATGGTTTCGCCGTCTTTGGCGATACCGATAATCAAATCATTAGGTTTAATCTGACCAGACTTTGCCGCTGGACCACCGTCGACCAAGGTCACAATGCGAGTATAGTCTGGATTTTTACGGTCAGGGCGAATAGAAACCCCAATGCCTTCTAATTGTAAACTGGACTGAATTTGCAGCTCATTGGCTTGAATCGGCGCATAATAATTACTGTGCGGATCATAAGTCAGCATCGCCGTATTCAAGATGGTTTCCATGATTTCGTCGTTTTTTAGACGGGTAAACTGCTCTTGCTGGCGTGATAAACGATTGAGCAAAATCTCACTTGGCGTGCGCTCATCATTACGCAGCAAGTCTTGACCGCGCGTGATATCAGGATTGCTTAAAAAGACTTTCTCTTTCGCCTTCTCATCTTCTTGACCTAAGGTAATACTCATCAGCTGAAACTTCAGCTGACGCGTCCAATAATCGCGCTGCTCTTTTTTGGTTTTAAAATGACTGAGTTTTTCGCGGTCAAGGACAATACTATCTTTACTGGTCAAATCCATTTTGGTTTTAAGCAGTTGTTTTGATAGGGTAAAATATTCATTAGAGCGCTTACGATAACGCTCAAAAACTGCGACCCCAGCCGATAAGTCGCCACGTTTTAGGCGCGCGGCAAATTCATCGGCATATTTTTTCTTAAATTCATCGACATCAGATTGCAAAAACAAGGTATGGTTTGGATCAAGGCTATCGATATACATGGATAGAATCTCGCTACCCGTTGCACTATCGAGCGGCTGATTGAGATAATGGCTACGATCCAGCAATGCCGCTACCTGACGGGTGGTGACCTGTTGCTCAGGTGTGGCCTTAAAGCCTTCAGTATTGCTATCAGCCACTGCGGTACCATAGCTTTGGGTAAGAATAAGACCAGCGATACCCACTGACGCTGCACTGAGTAACCACTGTGCTGGTTGTTTTTTCATCATATATACCTAATTATTTTAAGTGAAAAGTATGCAAAATATGCTTAGTTGTTATTCATATTAAAAGTTATCTAATAAACGGCTATCCACAAATCTGACTGTTTTTAACTGTATTATATTTACCATTAAACCATGCGATACGCTAGCATTAAAAGCGTGCAAACACATGATAGTTATTTTAGTTTTATCGTTAAAAAATCAATCAATACTAGCATGGCTATAAATACGCTGCTGTCTCAAACTGTATAAATAATCTTACCCGCCATGACGCTGTGTCTTATGAGCCAACGAACGAACTTTCTATCAAACCTATTTATTGCTCTAACTAAATAAATACCAGATAGCTCATCAACATAGCTGTTTTAAATCAATTAAGCCGCGACATTATGCTCATCTTATAATAACTGTCATAATATAACCAACATGGCAATGAACAGCGATAGCGAATCATGACGATAAATCACGCAGCTCATGGCTTAGCGCTTTTTTGAGCTTAAATGTTTTTTTGACCATAAACGATAATATAACAAGATATAGCCTAATAAGGATCACGCAATGTACGGCGTCTTAATGATTGATATCGATAGTACCGCACTGACCGCTGAAGATGTCAGTTTAATCAAACAAGCACAAGTGGGCGGGGTAATATTATTTGCCCGTAATGTGGCAGACGCGGCGCAAGTGCGCGCCTTATGTGACGATATACGCTATCACAATGCCGATATATTGATTGGCGTTGACCAAGAAGGTGGGCGCGTTGCTAGATTACGTCACGGTTTTACGCCATTGCCTGCAATGGGGAGACTTGGTGAGTTATTTAATGAAGACCCTAGCCGCGCCCTTAGCCGTGCTTACGACTGCGGTTATTTGATGGCGGCCGAAGTATTGGCAGTCGGCATTGATTTGAGCTTTGCGCCGGTGCTCGATAGAGACGGTATCAGCCAAGTTATCGGCGACCGTAGCTTTCATCATGAGCCGCAAGCGATTATTGCCCTAGCCAGCCAGTTTATGCGCGGCATGAAAGACGCCGGTATGGCCACCACCGGTAAGCACTTCCCCGGTCATGGTGCCATCGCCCCTGATTCACATGTGGCAGAAGCCATTGATACGCGTAGCTTAGATGAGATTATGAATAGCGATATGCAGCCTTTTGCGCAGACGTTGCCTTGGCTTGATGCCTTAATGCCAGCGCATGTGATTTTCTCCCAAGTCGATAATAAACCCGCAGGATTTTCAAAAATTTGGCTTAAAGACATTATTCGTGAGCAGCTTAATTTTGATGGGGTGTTATTTTCTGATGATTTATCGATGGCAGGGGCACAAGCAGCAGGCGATGTTAGCGCCCGTGTCAAAGCGGCGATTGAAGCAGGCTGCGATATTGCCTTGGTCTGTAATGACCGCGTTGCTGCTCACGATGCTGCCGCAGCAGCACAAGAGCTGCCCTATCCTGACCAAAAACGTATCAAGACCATGTGTGGACAGATACCTGTTTGGCAGGGCAACCTTGAGTCAACATGCCAGCAGTTTGATTATTGGCAACAAGCAAAAGATAACGTTTTACAGACTTTCTTTCCGGTTCAAACAGAAGCGCAAGCGGTTTTAAAAGACCCCACTGCTTATAAATAATGCAGCTAACCAAACAAAGCTAATTTAACAGAATAAAAAACCGCACCTTATCAAGATGCGGTTTTTTTGCTATTCAAATTCCACTTAAAGCTTACTGGTTATCTATCAGCGTGTCTAAAATGATACTAATTACTGGTACTTGCTTGTGGGTCTAATGCCGTACCACGACTGGCATCATCAGCATCAGGCATTAGATCATCATTGTCACTGTCTAATGGATTTAAGTCTGGGTCAAGCGCACTGTTACTAATCGCCATGCCATCGTTTGCATTTGCTGTCTCATCATAGACCACAAACTCAATACGGCGGTTACGGAAACGACCTTGCTCAGTGGCGTTTTCAGCAATAGGATCAGTCTCACCCATACCTTTAGTCATAAGCTTAGTTGGATCAACGCCTTGCGCAACCAAATAATCTTTCATAGATTGGGCACGCTCTTCTGACAGCTTCATATTGTAAGCAGCATCAGCAGTTTTGTCAGTATGACCAATAATCATCAGCTTCATGTCTGGCACTTGTTCCATCAGTTTTACAGCGCGGTCTAATAGCGCTTTATTGGCATCAGGAATCACTGCTTTATCTACTTCAAAATTCACCACTTGTAGACTGAGCGCACGAGCCACATCTTGCGGGTCAGGATTTTGGCCAAGGTTATCCATCGCTGCTTGAGACGCCGTTAAGCTATTATCAATCTCAGCTTGGGCATCTAATGGCGCTTCTGGCTTGACGGTCATCGCTGGCGCAGCCGCTTGTAAATCTGCAACCAATTTATCTAATGCCGCAGCGTCAGGCGCATTAACGGTAATCGTATCGCCTTTGATTAACATGCTTGCATTCGGTACGTTTTTGACGATAGGTAATATAGACGCAAGTTGAGCGGCAGCTGGCATGTCAATTGAGAAGTTATCATCGACATCCGCACGGCAATTATTGGCTTCATCGCCAAATGTGGCGGTCAGAGCGTCCATAATATTGCCCTGTAGCGTCTCATTACCAACGTTCATACGGCAAGCGTATAGCTCACTGTTTTCGCCAGTAGCGATACGCAATGACGCAGGTTCGATATCCGCAGCAACCACTGATTGTCCATCATCGTTAACGGCTTGCTGCTCGGTAGCAACAGGCTTGCCGACTGGCTCAGGATTGTCTTGGCAACCTCTTAGTAGCGCCCACGCCAACGCCCCCAAGATGATCAGTCCAATAATCGGTAGCAGCGCTTTCATAAAGCTGCCTTTTTCTTCCTCTTCACGGTGAATGGGCGCGGTAGTGACCGTATGAGACACGCGAGCACCAGCAGGTGCCGCCGCAATCATACCAGCAGGCAAAATTGCACTCGCCCATGCCGGGATATGATGCTGATAACTGGCAAGATTGTCATTTAAAAACTGCGGGACAGGCGTCGTTCCTGCCAAGCTTTTGATTTCATGATAGGCCAGTGGCGCGGCCATCGCAATTAAACCGCGCGCAGCAGTAGCGTCAACATTATGTTTACCAGCCAGCTCACGAGCGATTTGGTCACGGTGCGCGCCATCTGTCCATACCCGATCATAAAATCCTTGATCATCACGGGCGATATTTTCATTAGCGAAACGATTGTAAGTATCGTTATCGGCTAGGCGCGCGGCAAAAATAGCATAAAACTGTTCAAGTAAATTTTTCTTAGCAGGAGTACGGTCATCTTCTAGCACTGCTGGACTGACCGTCCGCGTTAAGTGACTGATAATATCCATAATGTCATTCCTCAATGAATTGTTATTTTAAATGGCTTGTTTTATATAGCGTGCATTCTCAAAAAGTAGAGCGTTGATATTGATATTTTATGGCTGCTATTTAATATAAGCTCATGCGATTAATATTAAGTTAATAGTATTAGATAGCAGCCGTAACTAGATTCAACTTTTGTTATTATAAAAGTATTAAGTATGTGTTCACAATCGACAGGCTGTTGTGCAATTGCTACGATAAGTAATGTTTCGGTTGTTACTCGTAACTGCAATGCTTAGAAAGTACAAATTACTAACATATGAACAGCTAATCGCTTAATTTTCAATGTGGTTAATAAGTTAAATAGAAATTTGCATTAACTGTTTCAGGTATAGTCAGTTCAAAATAAAAACGATGCGTCAATAGTTATGGGCGACTGGTATAAATTTTCCTTGCTTGCTGCTATCACAGAGGCTACGAAAAATTCATCCCAGTCGCACTGTATCTGTTTTTCCAGATCTGTTTTTAAAGTTAATTCACTATAATACTTTTTTATTCTTATGCTCTTTATTTAGCGGCAAATAAAAAAGGAGTGCCGTCAATCATTGATACTACACTCCTTTTAGCTTTTTATTTTCTACGCGTTTATTATAAACATTCCATTTATCATCTGACTTGAGCAGGCTCCGCCACGATAACACTGTTTGCCATATCATCGACTTCCGATACTGAGAAAGGGCCTGGTGGTTGCTTTGATGCTGGGCGGTCGTTATTCATAGCAGCGTTATTGCTAGGTTGGTCATACATCGGCGGATTATTAAAGTCATTATTACGGCTAGGCGCTGGCATCACACTATCCCCCGTATCATCGTCCGCTGCTTGGTAGTCACTATTGCTGTTAACATTATCATTAATATTGTTATTCGCATCGTACTGATTATTAGTGCCATTTATAGCCGCCATATCAGCTGCTCCCATAGCGCCATCATTATTAGGTAATGGTAGCGGCGCGGTACTATCAACCATCATCGCCGGTACCAAAGTACGGATATCGGTGGCCAATTTTTGCAGCTGCATACTATCTGGCGCCTCCAAAGTCATGCGGTCATTTTGCAGCTGTAAACGAGCAAATGGAGTCGCTCTTAATAAGGTTAAAATATTGGGTAGCGCCTCGATAGGCATATTGGCAATACTATTGGCCACGCCTTCTTGAACCGTAAACTGACACATCGCCGCCTGCTCACCGAAGCTACTATTAAGCGCCTGTTGTAGCGTACTTTGGAGCGCGGCGTCACCGACAGAGGCGCTACAAGTATATAAATTGCCGCCATTATCGACGCCAACGATAAGCGCAACGGGCGTTAATACTTGCGCTGGCGGCTCAGCGGCAGGCGGTATAACTGTGGGCGCCGTTACCACTGGCTCTACAGGCGGTGCGTTATTAGGCCTAATTAACAATGCCCATACCAGCCCAATCGCTGCCATTGCCGCAAATAATAAAAACACCCGTATTAATAAATCATTGCGTTGGTTGCGAGTCCGTACTTTTTCTCGTTTCAGGCTGCTGTTTTCTTCTAGATGATGGGCTGCGGGATTGGCGTGGATAGCACCCATATCGATAGCCGCTGTACTTAAACTATTATCAAAACTTTCACTGGCAAGTTCTGTTGCCGTATTTGGTGCTGCTGCCACGTTTGGTGCTGTTATCAAGTTCGCAGAAGGATTTATCCTACTTGCTTCAGTGGCATCATGCTTATTTAATAAAACAGGCATAGCAGCTATCTCAGCTAGCGTGCTTTGAGCATTAAACAATTCATCCTCAGCATGTTGCGCCGCGGTAATCACTGGAGCCGCCCATATCGGCAGATAATGGCGAAATGTAGGTTGCTGGCTTTGCAAAAATGCCGGCAAGAACTGCCCATTTGCCATTATTTTGAGCTCACGATAAACCAGCGGTGCAGCATTCATAATAAGCTGTGTGGTGGTGAGCTCATCAATATGATGGGTAGCCGCAAGCTCTTGAATAATAACTTGGCGCGCGTTCGGTGCTTGCCATAATTGCTCAAATAACGGCGTCTCTATTATATTGTCATTAGCAATCGGCTGATCATCACGCAGTAACTGCGAGTAAACTTGTGGTAACGCCAAACGCGCCGCCAAAATGGCATAAAACTGCTCTAATAAGCTGACATGGGGCACACTATTATCAGTTTGATTAACATGCTCGGCATTACTATAGCTACCCAACACCGCTGAGGTCACCGTTTGTTCTAATTGGTCGATAATATTCATAAATTATTGCCTCTGTCGGCGTTGATTTAGGTTGTATAACGAAGATGTATTTTTTTAATTTAACTTTATATTCTAAAAATTGTAGGAAGCTGAACGCGTCACAAGCAATATTGGTATATAAATTGCCTATCATTTATAACTTTCATTACTTTTTAAATGACTATAAATTAAATAACAATGAATTTGACAACGCTTAATGCGATGAACCTAAACGACTGCCAGACCTTTATTATTAATGTTTAGGTCTATTATTAACTATTAGGTTTGGTCTTTATGCTGTCGTGAATCGTTACGGTCAGTATACGAAGCATTACTCATTCTGCCTGCTACGCTGTTATATTATTTAATATAAACGATTATTAAAGCATAATTTTGTCGTGTATTGATTTTTTTGCCTCGGCATCGCTGTTATTATTGCTAATATCATGCCTGAATGCTTTATCATTACTCATATTTAGTGGTTACTTATATTAGTAGCTATTTATAGTAGCTAATTACCGTTTTAGCTTACCGTTTTAGCGTTATTATTATCATAATAGTAGTTGTTATTGAGCCAAGACACTTGGGCTTTAAGCGTTACGATTTATATCATTGCCATCTATCAGGCTCGGCCTAAGGACTCCCCTTTGTTTAACCATACGACGCTTATTATTATTATCACCGCTATTGTCAGTTTATTGGCATGGCAAAACAAAGCCGTGTTTAATCGACTTATTTTCTATCCGCCAGCGGTGAAAAATGGTCAATGGGATCGCTTTGTGACGCATGGTTTTATTCATGCTGATGGGATGCATTTGCTGTTTAATATGTTTACCCTATACTTTTTTGGTCGTGCTATCGAAGGCCTATATCAGTCGTTTTTATTCGGTTATGGTTTCGTGGTTTTTTATGTATTGGCTATCGTTGTCGCGATGGTTCCAAGCTATATTAAACATAAAGATAGTGCCAGCTACTTAAGCCTAGGGGCGTCAGGCGGTGTATCGGCGGTCTTATTTGCTTTTATTCTGCTGGCACCATGGGAAAAGATTTATCTATTTGCCGTTGTCCCTATCCCAGCGATATTATTTGCGGTCGCTTACGTCGCTTATAGTATTTATGCGGACAAACGCGGTGGCTCTAATATCAATCATATGGCACATATGTGGGGCGGCGCGTTTGGGGTAATTGCGACAATTATTTTAGAACCTCAGGTACTACCGCACTTTTTAAATGCGCTCTTATCTCCTGGGTTTTAGAGGTGCTATCAAAACCCAGTCATAAAGCTCAGTATTCAATTTTAGTAAAAAAACTGAAATCGAAGCTTAGTTCATTAACGCAGTTTAAATAGCCAAGTAATGCTTCATTTATATCGCTATTTAGATCGCTTGGTATTGCTTAGTATCTTGCGCAAACTTATATTTAATAAAACATTTAAGAATTTGATAATTATTATGATTATAGATGTTATTGGTGATATTCACGGTTATGCTGACAAGTTGGTCGGACTCCTAAAGCAGTTAGGCTATGTTCATAATGGCACCTATTTTGTACCGCCAGCTGGTCATCGGGCGCTATTTATTGGTGATTTCATTGACCGTGGGCCACAGCAAGTAGCCTCGCTAGAGATAGTCTTTGCTATGCTAGATGCAGGCGTTGCCGACGCAGTGATGGGCAATCATGAATACAATGCGCTCACCTTTGCCATGCTTGATCCAAAGCAACCTGAGCGCTATTTACGCTCGCATAGTGATGTTCATGTGCGCCAGCATGAAACCTTTTTAGCCGAAGTACCGTTTGGCTCAGAAGCGCATCAATATTGGTTGCAGCGCTTTTATGAGATTCCATTGTGGCTTGAAACTGACTATGCTTGCTTTGTACACGCTTGCTGGGATGTCGATAGCATGGCGGTATTAAAGCCGCTATTGACTGCCGATAATTGCTTGACGCCTGACGCCGTTGTCGCCACGGCGCAAAAGCATAGCCCTGCTTATGAAGCGCTTGAGCGCGTGCTAAAAGGCGTAGAAACGGCGTTACCCGATGGTTTAGTCATGGTCGACAAAGATGGGGCAGCGCGCTCGCAAGTACGCGTGCGCTGGTGGCTCGATGAGCTTAATGAACGCACTATTCATGAAATTGCCCGTGCGCCAAGCTCAGGACTGGCACAAATTCCAAGCGATGCCCTAGCGGAAAATATCGAATTTGCCCTTAAAACTCATAAGCCGGTATTCGTCGGTCATTATTGGCTAACAGGCGCGCCGCAACCCCTTAGCCCGCAGGTTGCTTGTACCGATTATTCGGCAGCGATTGATAGCGGTTATTTAACCTGCTATCAGCTGGATACCGAGCAGCCATTACCACTAAAAGCCCATAACTTCGTACAGTATCGTCATGATGAAGACTCAAAGGTAAAGGCATAAAAAAGATAAATGCATAAAATCAGCGTTATTTAGCCAGCTTTGCCATTAAACAGCAAACTTGGCTTTACGAAGGCAGCAAAACTTTTGTATGATGGTCCTTTTGAGGATATCAAAGCATGAGCACCACATCGGCTACCGTTAACCCTGTTGAGCAAAACAGCCCAATCACCTCTCCTGCTGGTCAGCCAAAAGTAGGTATTATCATGGGCTCGCAGTCTGATTGGGCAACCATGAGTGCCGCGGCGCAATTGCTTGCCGACTTTGATATCGCCTTTGAATGTGAAGTGGTGTCAGCGCATCGTACCCCAGATAGATTGTTTGATTATGCCAAAAGCGCCAAAGGTAACGGCTTGCAGGTGATTATCGCTGGGGCTGGTGGTGCCGCGCATCTGCCCGGTATGTGTGCCAGTCAAACGCCGCTACCTGTCTTTGGTGTCCCTGTTAAATCATCAATGCTCAGTGGTTGGGATAGCCTGCTTTCTATCGTACAAATGCCAAAAGGCGTAGCTGTTGGAACCTTAGCGATTGGTGCAGCTGGCGCCTATAACGCTGCCCTTCTTGCTATTCAGGTGTTAGCATTGCATGATGAAACAATTGCGACGAAGCTTGATAGTATGCGTCAAGCGCAAACCGATACCATCCTTGCCAGCCCAACACCCGGTATTATTAATCAATAAAGCAAGTAAACTCAGCCAGATGGCGTTACGTTTTGACAAAAAATATCATTAGCGGAAATGCAATATTAATGAAGAAAAATTAAGCGCAATCATCTGGTTTTTAAATCTTAATATCAAACATGAATACCAAATTAACGAGCAATGTTCTAAACTTGATATTTTTACTCAGATGCGTTCTACTAAATACAAGGTGCATACAGTGCACCTTTTCCTATTTTAATCGCATAAGTTTTATCCCGTAAGTTTTAGATATTAGTATTCAAAATCCCTTATTCATTTTTAATGTAAAGAGCCTGCCATGACTACAGCGAACGCTTATCCTGTAACCCAAACCATTCGTACCATCGGTATTTTAGGCGGTGGTCAGCTTGGTATGATGCTCGCCGAAGCCGCCATGCCGCTCGGTTATCAGTGCGTATTTTTAGAAGATAATGCCGACTGTCCGGCCAGCCTATACGGAAAAGTTTTTCATAGCGAGCAATTAGAAGCATTTATTGCCGCAGCTGACGTCTTTACCTTAGAGTTTGAAAATACGCCTACTGCTACCGTTGAACAGCTAGCCAGCTTATCAAAATCTGGCAGCAAGCAAGGCATGTTTCCGCCACCGATTGCCCTTGATATCGCTCAAGATCGCTTAAAAGAAAAAGGCATGTTTAATGAGCTTGATATCGCCACCGTACCCTTTATGGTGGTTAATTCTGAAGCAGAATTAAAGCAAGCTTGCGACGAGCTAGGATTGCCTATCGTCCTAAAAACCAGCCGTGGTGGTTATGACGGTAAAGGTCAGTTTGTTATTAAAGAAGAAAGTGATATCACCGTTGCTTGGCATGAGCTTAAAGATGCGGTTAGTGGTAAAGGCGCACTAACGCCAACGCCTGCTCCCCTCATTGCAGAAGGCTTTATTAACTTTAGCCGTGAAGTATCTATCATTGCTGCACGTGCCCAAAACGGTCAAGTACGCTGCTATGATTTGGTCGAAAACCATCATCATAACGGTATATTGGCCAAAACCCGTGCGCCTGCCGTTGGTACCAGCCATTTGTTCCAACAAGCAACCGATGCCATTACCACTGTGATGAATCATCTAGGTTATGTTGGTGTGATGGCGCTTGAGCTATTTGTGAGCAAAGATACGCGTGGTAACGACTATCTGCTGGCCAACGAGATTGCCCCACGCGTTCATAACTCTGGACATTGGAGTATCGAAGGCGCGATTACCAGTCAGTTTGAGAATCATATTCGCGCGGTGGTCAATCTGCCACTGGGCGATACCGATAACGTCCACCCAGCGATTATGCTGAATGTGTTGGGTCAATATCCTGATATCAGCGCGGTGCTCAATATCGATGGCGCCCATTATCATAGCTACCATAAGGCTGAGCGCGAGGATCGTAAAATTGCGCATATTACCTTGATGCCAAATGACGTTGCTGACTTAGATATTGCCCTCGCTAAGCTGGTTGCTGTGTTGCCTAATAAAGTTGGTCTTGATAAAAAGTTAGCGCCTACGGTTACCGAGAACCAAGCAAAAACACCAGAGCAAACAGCCAGCACGGAAACTGACCACGCTGTAGAAGATGCTGCTGTCAATGTTAAAGAGAGCCAACCAGAGGGTTTAGGAGATATAGACCAGCTATCAAACGACCAGCTATCAAACGACCAGCTATCAAATACAGATAAGGCTCAGAAATAATGCAGATTTGGGTAGATGCTGATTCGGTGCCTCTGATTGCCAAAGACTTGATTATCAAAACGGCTGAACGTACCCAAACCATGGCGATATTTGTCGCCAATCAGCCAATCAAACTGCGCAAATCACCGCTGCTCGTCATGACAGTGGTGCCATCAGGGTTTGATAAAGCCGATGATTATATCGTTGAGCAAATCCAGCCAGGCGATTTAGCCATCACCAGCGACATTCCCTTGGCCAATGATATTTTAGATAAAGGCGGTATGGTTTTAACCACCCGCGGTATGGTGTATGATAAAAATAACATCAAGCAAAAGCTTAATATGCGCGATTTTATGGATACCATGCGCGGCACGGGCGTGCTCGAGCTGCAAGAAATGAGTGGCCAGAAACCTTATGGCGACCGCGATAAAAAAGCCTTTGCCGATGGTCTTAATCGTTTGGTGCGTTAATTGGTGCGTTAATTTTCTTATGCATTATTTGGCAACTAACCTTTGTTCTAAATTTCTTATTCTTATAAATAACCGCTTTTATAAAGAACAGTTTTTATAAAGCACAGGCTTGCAAACCGTATACACTCCATAACCAAACACTATGCAAACGGCACGCTTCATAACGAAGTGTGCTCATCATTCTTGTTACGCTATATGCAGCTTTCAAAACAATCGGTTTTTGAATAATTGGTTTTTAAACGATAAATTTTAAAATAACGATAACGTATATAAAACGCATATAACAATAGGAATGAATATGAAAATTTTAGTGATTGGCGCCAGTGGTCGAGTGGGTACAGATTTGGTTAAGCAGTTATTAGCAGATAACCATCAAGTGATTGGCACCACCCGTCAAGAAGAAAAACTGTTTGATGACGACAATTACAGCCAATTAGATTTGGATATCACCGCAGAAAAAGATGCTATTCAACAGCAAATCGAGCAAGATATCGAGGCGGTCTATTTTGTTGCTGGTTCTGGTGGTAAAGACGTCTTAGAAGTTGATTTACATGGCGCAGTTAAAACCATGCAGGCAACAGAAGATAAAGGTATCAAACGCTATATCATGCTAAGTACAGTATTTTCATTAGATACCAGCAAATGGAATCAGCCTGGTATTGCCGATTTAAAAGAATACTATATCTGTAAGCATTACGCCGATCAGTGGCTGGTTAATAACAGCAACCTTGATTACACTATCGTGCAAGCAGGTGCGTTAAAAGAGCGTGCAGCAACGGGTAAAATCACTATTAATGATGACAATGCGGGTGAAAACTCAATTGAAGATGTGGCTACGACGTTGGCAGCTGTACTCAATGCTGATAATACGACTAAAAAAGTCTTTAGCATGCATAATGGTGAAACTGCCATTGATGCAGCGCTTGCTAAACTGTAATAAACAAAAGTTATAATAGATAATAGGTAACTTTGCAGCATTATTAAAAGCAGTACCATAATAGAAAAGCGCGTAAGCCTTCCGGTTTACGCGCTTTTCTATTATGGATTGTTTAAAAATTAACGGTTACGTTAAACGATATCAAAGAGCAACTAAGCTAAGCCACAGGGAAAAGGAATCACATCCTCTAAGCTACTAGCCCCTGTAATAACCATCAGTAATCTATCAATACCGACGGCGATACCGCTGCAAGGTATTAAGTCATCAGACGCTGCTAATAAATGCTCATCAATTGGCATGATTGGTAAATGATGACGCTGACGCAATTGATTGTCGCGCTCAAAGCGCGCTCTTAATGCCTGCCCATCTGCCAGCTCATCATAAGCATTGGCAATCTCAATACCATTGATATAGAGCTCAAAGCGCTTAGCAACTGTATTACCGTCTTTATCTAGCGCGGTTTTTGCCAATGCAGCCGTTGCAGGTGGATATTCTATAATCAACGTCGGCAAATCATGACCCAAATTTGGCTCGACGGCATGACTAAATAGTAAATCTAACCAGCTTTGACGAATATCTTCTTCACTATTGGTGGCGCCATTTTCTGCACTATTAAAATCAAACCCTGTCAAACCCTTATCTTCGGCCACTGCTTGTAGCGCCGCAATACTGGCCGTTAACGGATGGATACCAACGAAATCCATAAACGCATCGACGTAACGGTAATGACTCAGCACAATCGAATAACCATAAAGCGCTTCTAATAGCTCGCCCAATTCAGCTGCCATATCATCTAGGTTATAGTTCGGCTGATACCATTCGAGCATGGTGAATTCAATATTATGACGCACACCTATTTCATTATCTCGAAATACTGGGCAAATCTGATAAATGGGCACCTGCCAACTGGCAAGTAAACGCTTCATAGCGAACTCAGGCGACGTATGCAGATAATAGGTGCAAGGTTTATCTTGGTAGGTGACCTGCGCCGCTACTGATTGCAAAAAGGTATCAGTATTGCCTGCTTGCGATAACAAGGGCGTCTGCACTTCGAGCACGTGACGCGTGGCAAAAAACTGCCGAATAGCACTCATAAATTGCGCACGCTTTTGTGCCATTGATACGGTCATGGTCGGCGCATAGCTGGGTTTAGAAAAGGAATTACTTGCTTGAGTCATTATTATTTACTGCAATTTAAGGATAAAAAATAGATTTTAAAATGATGTTTTAAGTTTTAAGGCTGCCTGACTTTTAAAACCAGCTAACTTTTAAAACCAGCTAACTTTTAAAAACACCTAACTTTTACGCCTGCCATTCACGGCGTAAATGATAATCTCGGCGCAATTGATCAAAGTCGGCACCCTTTACTTGACCATCAGCTAACTTACTTCGTAATGCAGCATCATCTTGCATGATATTATAAAACTTAATCAGTCTCTCCGGATGCGCCTTGAGCTCAGACCATAAAAACATATTGAGCGGCAATAGCGTGTGCATAGATTGTGCTGGTGTGACCGCCAATTTTTCACAGAGCGCATCATAAATAATTTGCGTACCTCGTAGCTTACCTTCGACCGTGTAGCCTGCGATATGCGCTGTGGCAATCGCAAGTTTAGACAATAAACTCTCAGCAATTTCTGGCTCATGCTCAAAAACATCGAGCACCACTTGGCGACCCGTACGTTCAATATCAGCTACTAAGTCATGCGCATTAATAACCGGTCCGCGCGCGCTATTGATTAACAAAGTATCTGCTGGCATCACATCTAAGGCATTTTTATCGATTAAATGCCGGGTTGGATAGTCGCTGCCATTAGGATTAGCATTATCTTTTTTATCGGTTAACGGCACATGCAAGCTGATAACATCACTTTGGCTAATTACCTGCCCAAAGCTGGCATTATTAATATTCGATGCAGGCAGCAGCGGATCGTAACCCAATACCTGCCAACCTAAATCATAAGCATATTGCGCAAGGGTGCTGCCAATATTGCCCAGTCCGATAATACCTAAGGTTACGGGCGGCATCGATGGCTGCCAATACTGCGGGCGTAAGGTTAAGACAGCGGTTAATACATACTGCGCAACCGAATGCTTACTACAGCCAGCGGCGTTGGCAAATGTTATATTACGCGCTGCCAAATAATCTTGATCGACATGATCGGTACCGATGGTCGCCGAACCAACAAACTTCACACTGTTATTATCTGCCAATAGCGCCGCGCCTACTGGCGTCACCGAACGTATCAATAGCACATCAGGTTGCAACTCTGCGAGCAACTGGGCATTGATATCACGTCCAGCGACGGCAAAAATCTTCACCTTACGCTTCGTCTCTTGCCCAAGCGTTGATGCATTAAAAAACTCATTAAGGCTGGCGATATTGCTATCAGCGACAATGGTCAGAGGACGCATATTATCGTTATTCGTAGTGCTGGCATTAGGCATCTTTAAATATCCCTATTTATAAAGGTTTATTATCAACCATCGCATCATTAGGACAGTGTGTTTTTTATTATAAAACTCTATGCGCTTCTCTTTTTAACCTTCTGTTTGGTCAGTAGAAACGGTATTTTCGTCTTTATTTTGCTCAGTAGCTTTTTGCTCAGCCATTTTAGGTTGCAGTGGACCGTCAACCAACATCCCTTCTTGCTGGGCAAACAACTCATTCTTATGCTGCGATATCCATTCACGCCATACGGCAAGGCCGATTGCCAATACCACAGGACCAATAAATAAACCAACAAAACCAAACGCAGTTAAACCACCCAATACCCCGATAAAAATAATGATAAAAGGAATTTTGGTGGCGCCACTAATAACGATAGGACGAATAAGGTTATCAACCCAACTGATAACCAGTATACCCCAAAGCGCTAAGCCAATCCCTTCTACAGTATGTCCTTGGCTCAATAACCAAATCGATACCGCGCCCCAAACAAATGGCGTACCAAAGGGAATTAAGGCAATGATAAAAGTCACAATGGTGAGTAAGATAGGACTTGGCGCGCCAGCGAAATAGTAACCAATACCCGCGAGTAATGCCTGCGCCAATGCGGTCAAGCCGATACCATAGACGACCGCGCGCGTGGTCGTACCGACCGAATCAATATAACCATCGATACGATTGCCAATGATATTACGCAGCGCTTGACGGATTTGACGTACCAAACTGGTGCCATCGCGATAAAAGAAAAACAATGTCATCAGCGCCATACCAAGCTTAGCCAAACCGCTGAAGACGACATCAAAAGCGACTTTGCCATAATATAGATGCGACTGTACCCAAAGACGAAAAGCCTCTAGCGTCCCCTCAGGGTTTTTATTGATTCTCCATAGCACATCTTTGACTTGCTGACCGATGATGGGCAAATCTTTGACAGAATCAGGCACATCCAAATAGCCCACTTTGATGCGATAGACTAAATTACTAATAAGGCTTAACGCTTCTTGCTGCAAAATAAAGATACCAACGACGAGCGGCACACCAATCATAAGCGTGATGCTCACCGTCATAATAGCGGCGCTGAAATTTGAGCTGAATCGAACTCTTTGGTGAAAAAAATTATAAATAGGGAAAGTCACGTAGGCTAAAATCGCTGCCCATAGCGCTGGTACAATAAAAAACTGTACGACTTGGAAACATAATACGAACAGCACCACCAATAAGGTAATGGCCAATAAGCGCTGAATAAGAAATTCTTTTGTCCAGTTTTCAATCATAGCGTATAAACCAAGAGCAGGCAGCAAAAAGCCAATCCGGCTTTGCTGTAACGTTTATAAATAGGTGGATAAAAATTACAGAGCATGTGCGTTACAGACCATGTCCATTATTGGTATCCCTTAGCGAGTATGTTAAGTGGTAAATATTAGGTAATAGTTAATATTAGATAATAAGTTTCGTCGTAACTGCTACGTAAAACAGTTGCTGTCAATACAGCGCGCAATACAGCGCGCAATACAGCTACCGTACCATACAGCACCTTTATAAACATCATATTTGGTTAGCAAAACAGCATTAATTTCTAAAAATAATCTTTGCTGATTAAAATAGCGTTAATTTGATATTTATCTGCGCTTAAATGAGGTAACCCACCGACAATAACGGTTTATTATGCAATAAAATAAACCCAATAAATAAGACTATGTTGTAATCTTTACTTACATTTATCTGTACACATTATCAATGAAAATGGGTGCTTGCACGTAAAAATTCCCAAGCAGATTTATCCTTGTCGCATAACGGCTATCTAGCGCCTTTTTAGTCAATTATGCTGTGATATCTTGCCAGCTAAATCACTGCTCAGTTCTATTAGTACGGACAATTGATGTTATACTAAAGGGATTAATCCGAACGCTCGAATGCTGTTAAGTTAGTATGACCTTATAGGTTTTTAGCATTATCAGCCTTGGCGTTTTGAAAATTACTTCTTGCAATCCTCATCTGCCACCCTACTCTAGACTGTCTTAATCACTGGTATTTAGAGCGGCGCTGCATATTTTGGTATTGTCGATAAGCATTATATTGATGCCTATCCAAGCTTGGCGCTCATCATTTCGACTCACTATTTAAGCGTCGTGTTTTGAGTGCCTAATTAAACACTTATATTTTGCGTTACTTTTATAAATTACTTTGATTTGGTTTTATTTGAAACCAAGACGGATTCAACACATTTACACAACCTATTGATAGGAACAATAACAATGTCAAGAGACACTGCAAAAGATACTGATAATCCCAATTCTACTGCCTCAAATGACGCCAATACGGCATCTAAACCGCAAGACAGCGTGACTTTTGCGCTAGCCCAATCGCATTTTTTGGTTGGTGATATCACAGCCAACGCTGAAAAAATGCGCACGCTTGCACTACAAGCCCGTGAGCAAGGCGCTGATGTGATTATCTTCCCAGAGTTAGCATTATTGGGCTACCCACCACAAGATTTATTGCTACGTCCTAGTCTTTCAGGACGCATCAAAAGCGCGCTGTCGTCTTTAAGTGATATCGATGATATCGTGATGATTGTAGGCTATCCGCATGTTGATCATCATGGCACCTTTAACTCGGCTGCGATTTTGCATAACGGTCATCAAAAAGGCTTTTATCATAAACAAATCCTGCCAAATTATGGCGTATTTGATGAGCGTCGTTATTTTGATAAAGGTCGCAATCAAGTTTTATTTGACTATAAAGGCATCACTATTGGTCTGCTTATCTGCGAAGATTTGTGGGAAAAAGGTCCGATTGCCGAGCTCAAAAAACAAGGCGCTGACCTGATTGTGAGCCTAAACGCCTCACCGTTTGAGATTGAAAAACAAGACAACCGTAAAACCATGCTGGCCAAACGTAGTCGCGAAAACAATTTGCCTATCGTTTATCTAAACGCGGTTGGCGGTCAAGATGACTTGGTCTTTGACGGCGGCTCTATGGCGATTCAAGCCGATGGCAGCGTTGCTCACGAAGCCTCACGCTTTATGAATCAGCTCATGCTAGCGACATTTAATGTAAAGACGGCAAAATTTGATACGCAAGCAAAAGCGCCTTTATCATTAAGCCGTGAGTCGGAGATGTACCAAGCGCTGGTCGTTGGTCTACGTGATTATGTCAATCTTTCAGGCTTTACTGGCATCATCGTTGGCTTATCAGGCGGTATCGATTCAGCCTTGACCTTGTGTATTGCCGTCGACGCTCTGGGCGCTGATAAAGTCTATGCGGTGATGATGCCGTACGAATACACCTCACAAATCAGCTTAGAGGATGCGCAAGCACAGGCCCGTCGCTTAAACGTTTCTTATACCGTTTGCCCAATTTTTGATGCGGTTGAAGGCATTCGCCATACCTTAGCGCCACTATTTAATAAGTCACCTGCTGATACTACCGAAGAGAATATCCAAGCGCGCGCACGCGGTGTGGTGCTGATGGCATTGTCTAATAAATTTGGTCATTTGGTCATCACTACGGGTAATAAATCAGAGTTAGCAGTTGGTTATTCAACCTTATACGGTGACATGGCTGGCGGCTTTGATGTGCTCAAAGACGTTTATAAATCACAAGTTTATAAACTTGCAAGCTACCGTAACCGCTTAGAAGATACGCCGGTTATCCCTGAGCGTGTGATTACGCGTCCGCCATCGGCTGAGCTACGTCCTGATCAAAAAGACCAAGACAGCCTGCCTGACTATGATGTCTTAGATGGTATCTTAATGTCGTATATCGATGAAGATATGGGTTATCAAGATATTGTCGATAAAGGCTTTGATGCTGACTTGGTCGCCAAGGTTATCAAAATGGTTGATAACAGCGAGTATAAACGCTCGCAAGCACCGATTGGCACTAAGATTAGCCATAAAGCTTTTGGTCGCGAGCGTCGTTTCCCACTGGTGAATAAATGGTCAATAAAAGGCTAAGCTTTAACTACTGATTTATCATTACAACCTTTTAGATATGCCGTTATTTTTTAGATTAATGTCTATTTAAATGACAAACTAAAAGGTTGGATAGATTTAAGTTTTTATATAACTTTATTCAAGTGTTTTATAATTAGCTGGGTGCTTACCCAGCTTTTTTAGTTTTTATTGATAAATAATTTTCATTATCTGCTACTTGCCTCAAGTTTTTATACATAATCTCTTACTTCACCCTATTCCAACTACTGTTTTTAATTTAACTACCCTACCTATTTTTATCCGAGTCCGTCATGAGTTTGATCACCGCTACTATCTTCCTTCTTTTATTACTTACCTTGAGTGCTTTTGTCTCTGCCGCCGAGATTGCCATCGCTGCTGGTCGCAAGATTAAGCTCCAAATCATGGCAAAAGAAGGCGAAGTCCGCGCCCTTGATGTCCTGCATATGCAAGAAAATCCTGGTGGATTTATTACTGTGGTGCAAGTTGTTCTGAACGCCGTCGCCATTTCAGCCGGTGCGGTTGGTGAGTCAGCCATTAGCCCTTATTTGCAGCTGCTGATTAAGCATGAAGCGGCGGCATCTATCATCTCATTCGTCCTTATTACCAGTTTATTTTCCTTACTTGCTGATTTGATGCCTAGGCGCTTGGCGATGTCTAATGCAGAAGTCTTTGCTGTGCGACTGGTACGCCCTATGATGGCGTTGACTTTCATTTTTAAGCCGGTTATTTGGGTCTTTGATGGCGCCGCAAACCTCATCTTTGAGCTTTTTGACATATCAACCATTCGCCAAGATGACATTACTCCAGAGGATATCTATGCGGTAATGGACGCTGGCGCTGAAGCCGGTGTGCTCAAAAAACAAGAGCACCATTTGATCGAAAACATCTTTGAGATGCAAGAGCGTACCGTCACCTCAGTGATGAATCCGCGTGAGCATATCGTCTATTTTGATAGCAAGACCAGTACCGAAGAAGTGGTCGAGGTGATGATTGCGCAGCCGCATAATAAGTTTTTGGTCTGTGAGGAAGACGATTTAGAACAAATTATCGGTTATGTAGAGTCGCGCAGCTTTTTAGCCTTGGTGCTGAACCAGCAAGAGGTTAGCCTAACTGACAAAGCGCTATTAAAACCTGCATTATTTGTACCCGATACCTTGTCTTTATTTGAAGTCTTAGAGATGTTTAAATCGACTGGTGCTGACTTTGCGGTTATCGTTAATGAATATGGCTTGGTGGTTGGCGTCATTACCCTACGCGATGTGATGAGTATTGTCATGGGTGAGCTGGTGACCGTTGAAGAGCAGCCTATCGTGCAGCGTACGGATAACTCTTGGCTTATCGATGGCATGACGCCGATTGAAGACGTCATTCGGGCGCTAGATATTGTCAATTTGCCGCGCAGTCAGAACTATGAAACCATCAGCGGCTTTATGATGTATATGCTACGCAAAATTCCTAAAAAAACCGATACCATCGAATACGCCAATTATCGTTTTGAGATTATCGCTACTGATAACCTTAAAATTACTCAACTACTTGTCACCAAACTTGAAGAAGCGGTTAAGTAAAAAGAGCGGTTCAAATTTGGTATTAATATTTGATGAATCAATTGAGTGTCAGCTTAGTAGTTTAATGATTTAACAGTCAATTAATAACAAGCTTGAAATTAGGCACGCGCGCCAAATATTGCCGTGCCGACGCGCACCATGCTTGAGCCATTGGCAATGGCTTCACCCATGTCACCACTCATGCCCATGCTCAGCGTATCCCACTGCGGTAACTCTGGATGCTCAATCTTGATATCTTCAAATAACTGCTTGGTTCGAGCAAAGGCATCGGTGTTGGCTTTTGCCGGAATAATCATCAAACCACGTAATTGCAAACGCTCGTAATGTTTAATGGCAGATATCAATGCGGGCAATTCGGCTGGTAAACAGCCGGACTTACTGTCTTCATTATCGATATTGACTTGTATAAGCACACTAAGCGGCGGTAGTTCAGCTGGGCGTTGCTCATTAAGACGCTTGGCAATGATCTCGCGCTCCAGCGTTTGCACCCAATCAAAATGCTCAGCAATATCACGCGTCTTATTACGCTGAATACTGCCAATATAATGCCAAATGATAGATTCGCATTCGGGCTGTTCTCGCAAAACTTGTATTTTTTCAAGCGCTTCTTGCAGATAATTTTCACCAAAATCACGCTGCCCTTGCTGTACTAATGTCGCAACCATCTCAGCAGGCTTGGTTTTAGATACCGCCAGTAAAGTGACTTCATGATGCTGCCTTGTCGCTTGGGCACACGCCTGCGCCACCTGTTTATTAACCTGCTGCCAACTTTCAATTAGATTTATATTATTGACATCACTTTCATCATTTTGCATGTTAGGTGAAATAATGTCAGTAGGAATATTATTTTTATGGGTTTGCTTAGAGATATCGTTCATAAAAGGCTCACAGGGATAAAGGATGCTATTGTCTTAGATCATTATTTTTATAGGTCGTTTTAACTTTTGATAAATACTCTTTTAATAGAGAAATAATAAATCAATATTCATAAAACTAAGAATTACTGAACTATTTTTGCATTTTATTTATATAGTAGATGGTTAAATAGCCATAGTCTTGTTATGATATTGTTACATGGTCTAACATTTACTACTAAAGACAGTAGTAATGGTAACAAATACAGCGAAGATCAACATATTTTTAAGATGATTGGCTTAGATGGCGTTATAGAATAAGTATAAGTTATACATTCTATACGCTTTTTGGCTCACCCTTATTTATTGATAGGAATATCCGATTATGGCTGAAAAGAATAATTTAAGCATCGAAGACTTGCTGCGCTTTACAGTCAAGCATAAAGCCTCAGATTTACATATTTCAGCCGGTATGCCAGCGATGATTCGTGTCGATGGTGAGATGACCCGTATCAATATGCCAGAGATGAGCCATCAGGTCGTGCATCAGCTGATTTATGACATCATGAATGATAAGCAGCGCGCCGACTTTGAGGAGTTTTTTGAGACCGATTTCTCTTTTGAGATTCCAAATTTAGCGCGCTTTCGGGTTAACGCTTTTAACCAAAATCGCGGCGCAGGCGCGGTCTTTCGTACCATTCCCTCTAAAGTCCTTACCATGGAAGACTTGGGTATGGGCGAGGTTTTCAAACGGGTGTCTGACTTTAAACGCGGCGTGGTATTGGTTACAGGTCCGACGGGTTCAGGGAAGTCTACCACGCTGGCGGCCATGATTGATTATATCAATGAAACGCGTAAAGAGCATATTTTAACCATTGAAGACCCGATTGAATTTGTCCACGAGTCTAAAAAGAGCTTGATTAACCAGCGTGAAGTCCACCGCGATACCTTAGGTTTCGAGCCTGCGTTGCGCTCTGCGTTACGTGAAGATCCAGACGTTATCCTCGTTGGTGAGCTACGTGACCTTGAGACTATTCGCTTAGCTTTGACAGCCGCTGAAACAGGGCACTTGGTCTTTGGTACTTTGCACACCAGCTCAGCGGCAAAAACCATTGACCGTGTGATTGACGTCTTCCCTGCTGCTGAAAAAGACATGATTCGAGCGATGCTTTCAGAATCATTACAAGCGGTCATCTCACAGACTCTTTTGCGTCGTCAAACCGGCGGACGAATTGCCGCGCATGAGATTATGCTAGGCACGCCTGCTATTCGTAACTTGATACGTGAAAATAAAATCGCTCAGATGTACTCCTCTATTCAGACGGGTGCTGGTGATGGCATGATTACCCTTGACCAAACACTTAAGAACCTTGTCTCAAAAGGTACTATCAGCAAAGATGTTGCACGTCCTTATGCCAAGCAGCCTGAGGCGTTTATTTAGTACTGTTTTTCAAAGTATTAAACCTTTATAGCACTAAGTTTTAATAACATTACAAATTGACAATCATAGATTTTTAATCGGCTTTATTCATTTTTAATGGTCGTTATTGGCAGTCTTTAAAAGTTTATTGAAGCACCTTTTAATCTATATATTCCAAGTGTAGGTACGTTATGGACATTGATAAACTTTTACAGTTAATGATCAATAAAAACGGCTCTGACCTTTTTATTACCGCTGACGTTGCGCCATCCATGAAAATTAATGGCAAAATTCTGCCTGTGGGCAAAACGCCGTTAACGGCTGAGCAAACCATGAGATTGGTTAAAGGGGTGATGACGCCAAGCCAACAAAAAGAATTCGACGAAACCAATGAGTGTCAGTTTGCGATTACAGACCAAGCTCAGCAAGCGCGTTTTCGGGTCAGTGCCTTTATACAGCGCGATATGGCGGGAATGATTTTACGGAAAATTGAGAATAAAATCCCAACAGTCGAAGAGCTGCGCCTGCCACCAGCGTTAAAAGAGCTGGCGATGAAAAAGCGCGGTATTATCTTGCTGGTTGGTGCAACGGGTACCGGTAAATCGACTACTCTTGCGGCAATGATTGGGCATCGTAACCAGAACTCACACGGCCATATTATTACCATCGAAGACCCTATCGAGTTTGTCCATAAGCATCGCGGTTGTATCATTACTCAGCGTGAAGTCGGTATCGACACCCACTCTTTTGAAGCGGGGCTGAAAAACACCTTACGCCAAGCGCCTGATGTTATTTTGATTGGTGAGATTCGTAACCGCGAGGTCATGAGCTATGCGATTCAATATGCTGAGACCGGACATTTGGTCTTTGCCACCTTACACGCCAATAACGCCAACCAAGCGATTGACCGTATTATTCACTTCTTTGAAACCAGTCGCCATAATCAGTTGTTTATGGATTTATCGCTGAATTTACAAGCTATTATCGCCCAACAGTTGATTCCAACGCCTGATGGCAAAGGACGCCGCGCTGCTATTGAGATTTTATTAAACTCACAGCTGATTAGTGACTATATCCGTAAAGGCGAGATTCATGAAATCAAAGATGTAATGACGCGCTCACGCGAGAGCGGTATGCAGACCTTTGACCAAGCGCTGTTTGATTTGTATGAACATGGTGAAATTACCTATAAAGAAGCCATTCTGCACGCCGACTCTCCTAATGATTTGCGCTTAAAAATCAAACTGAGCAATAAAAACGGTACCGCCAATTTAGATGAAGGCGCTGATAGTTTATCGCTAGATATTACTTAGCTTGATCCTACTTATTAATTTATTCAGTATTTTTCATAAAAAAGCCCTCATCGAATGTGAGGGCTTTTTTATGGCTTTAAAATTAGCAGTATCAGCTATTCTTTTGAAACGCTTATTTTGCGTTGTCTTTGCAAGCCTGATTGTCACAAATACCGTAGAGCACTAAAGAATGACCAGATAATTTAAAGCCATGTTCTGCCGCTACTTTGGTCTGCTCTTCTTCGATGATTTCATTATGGAATTCGATAATCTTACCGCAGACATCGCAAACCAGATGGTCATGATGCTCTTCTTGGGTAATCTCAAATACCGATAGATTGTTTTCAAAGTTATGACGCTCAACGATACCCGCTTGCTCAAACTGCGTCAGCACGCGATAAACGGTGGCGAGACCCACATCCTCACCTTGCTCAATCAGCGCCTTGTACACCTCTTCTGCACTCATATGATGCAGCTCTGCGCTTTCAAGCAGCTCTAAAATTTTGATACGCGGTAACGTTACTTTCAAACCCGCTTTACGTAAATCTTGATTGGTAAAAGAAGCCATAATATCCCTTCTGACTATGAAAGTCTTAGCAAATAAATTCAAAAAACACGAGTTAAAAATCATTAATCATGCATAATAATAGCGGATAAAAAAATATCAGCCATAAAAACCTAGCCACTCTTAGGCGAATTTCTAGAGCAATTTTTTATAAAAATTTGACGCCAAGTCTATGAATTTAAAATATAAATAATAAATGCTGCCAGATAGCGTTTGGTAAATAATGTCGTAAGTGGTAGGCAATTGCAAGTAAATGACGTATCATTTGTCCAAGATTGCCTGCAAGACCAGCCTTATCGGTTCTTAGCTGCGCCTAACCCATTTTTTATGAGTCATCTTACCATGATAAAGACATTGAATTTTCGTTCGTTAAGCTCTGCAAGCGCAGTACGCAAGATTGCCATTACCAGTATGCTTAGTGCCGCTGTCGCTATGTCTGGCTGCTCATTACTAAGTGTGTATAAGATTGATTTGCCACAAGGTACCGCTATTACCCAAACCCAAGCACAAAAAATACAAGTGGGTATGAATCAAAATCAGGTACTTTATATTCTTGGCAGTCCGGCAATTAAAGATACATTAGAGCCTAAGCGCTGGGATTATATTTACGATTATAAAGCAGGGACAGAAGGTCGCCGCAAAGGTATCGCCGATGTTAAAAATGCCAGCCAGCACTTAATTGTCTATTTTGATGATAATGGTATAGTAACTCGTATCGAAGGTATCGACAGCTTACCGGCATCGTAAATCTATTCGCAGACCAGAACGACTAGCTAGCAAATTATAGCGACTGACGGTTAACCCCGAGATTTATTTTTGCGCTGAGACATAGGATCAGCGCTTAAGCTGCGATATACCTCTACCCGATCAAAAGGCTGCAATATATAATTTAGCGGCTGTTTTTGCGCATATACCCCGACACGCCAACGCTTAGCCGTTGGCGTCGTCATATCAGCCACTTGTTCGCACCATTTTGCCAGCTCTTCAAACTGTATTAGCCAACCCACTTGCGCCAAAGCCTCATATAGAGTAGTACCTTGACTGACTTGGACGGTTAGGTAATGCTGACGCTCTGCTTCTTCGGCATACGCCAGATATACCGTCATCAAATTTCTTTGTTCAGCTTGAGACATATTAATGTTAGCTTCACTGTTGCTAGCTTCACCGTTATCAGCTGCATGATTATTAGCAGCATGGTTATTAGCAGCGTTCATTAGCTTAACCACTGCAGCACCCAACCGATTAACGCTAACAGTAACGCTAAAGGCACAATCAAGCGTATCGCCACCCGCCATAAGTTATAAAAAGCTTCATTGCCAAAGTTTAAAGACTTACGCAAATGGCTGATTTTCATCTGCCAGCCGGCAAAAACTGACAGTAATAACACGGCGATACTACTGATAATCACCAAAATGCCAACCAGCCAATTGGTCGGTATCGCAACTACTAGCAGCAGGGCTAGCACAAAAGTTAATAGCACACTGACCAATAAGCCAAATTTATACGCCAATTGCTGCGTACTATAGTGTAGTAAGTAGCTGGCCACAAACAATACGCCGACCCAATACAGTAACTGCCCAATCGGTGGCAACGCCATACCGCTGATAAATAATGCGACAACACCAACCACCAGCTGTAATATCCAAATCGGTAGGACAAGCTTGGTTGCCCGATATTCTTGCGTAGCATGATGACGAGAAGGTTTTTGGGCGTTATGATTATCCACCCCGACCGCAGTAACGGCTTGCTTGCTGACTAAATGCTGACCAAACCAATATAAACCAGTACCTGCACCCACACTGACCAATGCCAAGGCAACAGCACGTGCCCACTCATTTAAGCTGACATCGGTCATCGCAAAAGCAACATTTGGTAAACCGTTTGCCACTCCTAGCAGCAAGCCTATCAGCATTAAACCCAAGCCAATCGGTAAAGGTGCGACGCCCAGTAAGCTTAATAAGACAGCAATGACCATTAGGCCTGCGGCAATAGCAAAGCTTGGCACATCAGGTGCGCTATTTAATTCGGTTAGAGCAGCTAAAATCCCGCTGCTCGCACCAGATATGACCAGCGCTGCAATAATAATAGACACCAATGCGGCGAGCCAACCAAAACCGCGCCATAAAGAGCTGGCATCTGCCTCACGAGTAAGCTTTTGCATACCCGCTAAAGGCGCCTCAGCACTACGATAGGCCAAGGCAATCTCAGCATACACGACCGGTAATGAGACCAGCACCATAGCTAACAGCCAAAGCAACCAGAAATCGATCTCACCTATGGATGCTGGCGCAAACCAACGAAACAGTAGTAGCGGTAGCAGCGCGGCGATAAAGTAAGAAGCATAGCGAATCATCATAATTTAAATCCAAGCGATTCAAAGTGAATAACATTTAATGATATAAAGCCCTGATAAGCGCCGATATTGTTTCTATTAGCTTTATATATAGCTGTGTATACAGACGACTTACCTTGTACAAGCTTTATAAAAGATTATGCAAATTATATAAGGACTAACAGTTATAAAAAAACCCCGAAATCGGGGTTTAATAGCTAAAGCATAACGGCTGCATGAAAGTACATAAGTTAGTATTTCATTTAAACAGGCAACGAATTAGTGGATAGCACTCACATAATCTGACAAGATGCGAATATCGCGATCAGACAGTTTTGACGCAACGGTTTGCATCATACCCATCTCGCCTTCTTTTGCCGCATCGTTGACACGTTTTTGCTCATCGCTGTCGATATCATCTACACGACCAGCCGCACGGAAAAGCTTTAATTGAGTAGCGATATATTCAGCATGCTGTCCACCTAAACGTGGAAATGCAGCCCAAGCGTTACCTGCTGCGTCTGGACCATGACAACCTGCACAACCGATGACACCGCGTGTCTTATCACCGCCTAAAAACAACTTAGTCGCTTCTTGTGTGGTTGCAGGATTACCGAATGCTACACCCCAAGGTTTTTGGCTCGCATAATATCCTGACACGTTGGCCAAATCTTGCTGAGATAGATTGGCAACTTGTGATTGCATGATACCGTTTTTACGATAGCCCGATTTAAAATCAACCAATTGTTTGTATAAGTACTTCACGTTTTGACCGCCAAGATTTGGCTGGGCTGGTATAGGACTCACACCATTAACACCGTGACAAGCAGCACAAACAGTTTCTGCGACTTGTTTACCAGCGTTAAGATCATATTCAGGAACAGTGATAGCAGCTTGTACGCTGAAACTTGCAACACATAAGCTGGCGGCAGCGATTAACTTTTTCATTGATACAAATCCTACTAACTCGGCGTAAGCATTATCTAGCATGATTGTATTATTTAAAGACGAAAGATATACAGAGCCATCATTTAGCCAGCTAAGCCATATATTCTGCGATCTTTATCACAAGCAGCCCGAAAGTACTTACTAATATCAGGGTTTATTTTGGATTATTATAGCAAGACTTTTTACTATTTGCCTACTTAATCGTAGCATTGGGGATTTTTTCTATTCATATCCTAATCACCTGCTTGATAAAAACAAAAAAGCGCAACAGGTTTAGCAACCTTGCGCCTTATATATTTTTATAAACAATGATGGATAGCTTTATACTTAGACAAGACCTATGCACGGGTTGAACGCTATTTACTCATATATTCGATGAGCTTACGGTAATCATCATCGCTGCAATCTGTGCACAATCCACCGGCGGGCATTTGAATCATGCCACTTTTCACCGATTTAATCAGCGCTGGCATGCCCTTTTGTTTGATGAGCTGTTGCCATTTGGCACTGTCGCCCTTTTTAATGGCGTTGAGCGCGCCACTATCGTGACAAGCGGCACATGAGTTATTATAGGACGTTGCAATATCAGCCGCACTGGCAGTACTTAGCATCGCGGTACCAATTATGAGCGCGGTTGCCGTACTGGCTAATAAACGATAGCTTTTGGCAACTGTTGTGGTGATTGAGAACATGGAACACCTCACATCGTTTCTTCATTCGCTTAATCAATAATTTTATTAAACGTCTTTCATTCAATCTGTCTTACTAAAGATTGTAACAACATATGTCGTTTTAATATATATAAATATAGTTTAGCTTTGTTAACGGCTTCTAATGAGGCAGAAGACCGCCCTAAGAGCCAATTTACTTGAAAGCTATTTTAAGACTATGTCGCCAATAGTCTGTAATTAATATAAGGGTAATGGCCGTTATTTCAATAACTAAGCGCCGTAATAGTATAGAATAGGCGGTATCCTAAAACCCTTATATGATTGAAGTCTTATTTTTGCAGCGCACCTATTCCATACGCTGCTGTAAGCACTGCTTAATCAAAAAACTTTTATTACCGTATCCAATTTTTCAAGATTAATGAGTCACTTATGAGTACCCCGTTCAAAGATGTCGCCGCTGAACACGCGGATTTTAATACCAAAGCCCGTCAACGCATTCAGCAAACTGAATTTCTCATGTCTGCGCCAACTTTTCGCCTTTGTCCGCCTGATGTTGGGCTAGAGATTGCCTTTGCTGGACGTTCTAACGCTGGTAAATCGTCCGCTATTAATGCACTGACCAATCAGCGTCAGTTAGCACGTTCGTCTAAGACACCTGGCCGTACGCAGATGATTAACTTTTTTAGTATTGGCGATAGCGATAGACGTTTGGTTGATTTACCCGGTTACGGTTATGCGGCCGTACCGCTTGAGATGAAAAAAGAATGGCAGGTTGAGCTAGAGGAATATCTCGTATCGCGCTCAAGCCTTGCAGGTTTGGTGCTGATGTCAGATATCCGTCATCCCCTGAAGTTCTTTGATGAGCAAATGCTGCATTGGGCAAAAGATGGTGATCTGCCGGTGCATATCTTGCTGACCAAAGCCGATAAGCTTAAATATGGTGCTTCTAAAAACGCGCTGCTGAATACCCGTAAGAGACTGAAGCAATTGGGCTTAAACTGTACGATTCAGCTATTTTCAGCGTTAAGAAAAGAAGGGCTTGATGAGCTGGCAGGCGTGATGGGCAATTGGTATGAGTATCAGCTGGATGCCAATAAAATTATTGAATCCTCTTTTGCTTTGCTAGAAGGTGCTGAGCTAGAAGACGCGATTGCAAAGGATGCTGCTCAAACAGGCAATGTTGAGAAAGATAGTGTTAGAAAAGATAGTGCTGAACAAGATAATATTGAAAAGGACAGTGCTGAAAAAGACAGCGAATAAACCTCATGGTTTTCGCCAGTCCTACTTTTTAATCAGTTCTACTTTTTAATCAGTCACAGTTTTTAACCAGTTACAGTTTCAGCCAAAAAGGGTTTATCGCTAATAACGATAAACCCTTTTTGATTTTTATGACCATCTTTTACCATTTAAACGAATGCTTATTTAAGCACACAATAGCTCAGCCAACGCTTGCGGGGTATCTACTTGATAAGTTGGCTGCTCGGCGGCAAGCTCGCTACTCGACGCCGTACCATAATTGACCGCAATACTGGTCATGCCCAAACGGTTGGCCATTTGGATATCATAAATACTGTCGCCGATAAATACCGCCTGCGAGATTGGCTGCTTGGTATGGTCTAAAATATCACTCAGCATTTGTGGGTCAGGTTTTGAGCCTGACTCATCAGCGCAGCGCGTGATGGCAAAATAGTGATGGCTATCAGAGCCATCTAATACCCGATCTAAACCCTTTCTTTTCTTACCGGTTGCGACCGCTAGCTGCTTATCTTGCTGTTGCAAGGTTTGCAGCATAGTTTCGATAGGCGCAAAAAACGGCGTACGATGGCTGTTCGGAATATAATAATCCGCATAACTTTGCTGAATCGCTAGCTTCTGCGCAGCGGTTGCTTGCGGATATAAAATCTCAATACCATTCATTAGACTCAGGCCGATGATATCTTTGACGGCCTGATCGGTGGTGGTAAAGCCATGCGCTTCGCCTGCTACATGCATCGACTCAACGATTAAGCCAATCGAATCCATCAAGGTGCCATCCCAATCAAAAATAATCAGCGTTTTATTGGCTAAGTGATGCTCGGCTGCTAACTCAGAAATATTGGCTGCTGCTAATGTATGAGCGAGTGATGCTGTTGTCATGGACTAACCCTTAACGAATCATCGTAAATGGCGGATGTGAAAACGTCACGGTCACTTATTTGGCTAAGACATGCCCTTATAAGTCACTGTGACGTTTGTGCTTCATACTGAATATTAATATAAAAACTGACAATGGAATATCAGTCCTTTAAGCTTATTCAGGTAGTTTAATGTCTGCTGGTAACCAAGCTACCATTTCATCTGGTAATGGCGCAGTAATGGTCTCATAGCCGGGAATGTCCAAACGCCACGCATGTAAGCACAGACGATGCACGCCAGACTTGTCATGCACGTTGTATTTATCATCACCTAAGATAGCATGACCAATATGTGCCAAATGCACACGGATTTGATGAGTACGACCCGTCAGTGGCTTGGCTTCAATCAAGCTGACTGGCTGATTGGCCAGCATAAAACGACCATGAACGATAATATCTGTCTGGCTTTCTTTAGCTTGCGCATCTTGTGCATCTACTTTTACGCGGCGCTCACCACTAGCCAGTGTATAGCGCAATAATGGCGCATCGATACGCTGCTCGTTCAGTGCAGGCTGACCTTTGGCGATACATAGATAGTGTTTTTGGATGGTCTTGTCGACCAGATGCTGCTGCAAGGCTTTTAGCGCTGAGCGTTTCTTAGAAATCATCAGCAGACCTGAGGTATCTTTATCGATACGATGAATCAGCTCTAAGTACTTTTTGCCCGTCACTTCGCGCATGGCTTCAATAACGCCAAAATCTAAACCACTACCGCCATGAACGGCGATGCCCGATGGTTTATTCAATACGATTAAACCTTCATCTTCGTAGACCACACGTGCCAATAAACTCTTGGCAAATTCGGTACTGATAATAGGTTTATCACGGGTGGCTAGCTGAACAGGCGCAATACGTACCACGTCTTCACGCTGTAATCTGTCATGCGCTTTACAACGTTTATTATTAACGCGCACTTCGTCCGAGCGAATCATTTTATAGATATGCGGTTTAGGCAAGCCTTTTAGACGATTGAGTAAAAAGTTGTCCAAGCGCTGATCATGCTGATGGCGAGTGACTTCAAGGTAATTTACCTTTTCAAAGTTACTAATTTCGTCATCGGCACTTTGCGGGCGCGTTTTGCTATTAAAGATAGCCGGAGCTTCGTGGATAGGTTCGTCGTTTGTCATTTTGTCGTTTGTCATTTTTAGTTAGGTATTTACATAAAGATTTGCTATAGTTTAGCATGTTGAGCGCCAATTAAGCAGAGGCTGCGACAATAATTCATCGTTGTTACAGACAGTGTAGCGCCATTTTTACTGCTGGTCAGTACTGGTCAGTACTGGTTAGTTAAGCGCTGCCTGCTATAAAATCTGCCAAGCTTGTGTGTTTCATCTGATTTTAAGGGTGTTATATCCCTTGATATACCCTATAATGCCCCATAAATTGTAAGAACAACGCTGACATTTATTAGTACAAAACAGTATTAGTACCAGATAAGTTATCAGCATAAGATTGTTTATCATTACAGAATATTGTGACATTAGACAACATCGCTTTGATAGATTGTTAAAACAATTTTATCAAACGATAACAACATAACATTTACTCACTACCGCATAACCACGACTTGCCTTGATAACTATTTATGTTATGATCATACATAATTATTTATCATCCAGTCCTTTAGGCGCGCAGATGAGCAAGTATGGGTCGTTTAGAGCCAGAATCGAGCATCATTAACTGATTGTCGATAGCTGCCTGAGTATTGGTGGTCAAACAGAGGACGATAAGTAGAATAGACAAGAGACACCGTGCCGATAAGCCGGTCATTTATTCTGTTTGCCAAGTACGCCCCGCTGATGACGAAAGCAGCGCCACCTAGCTTTGAGACACCCCAGATATATTGACGTTATACACAAAAGAACGATAAATAAAGAATGACCAATTGCTTCACCTAAAAGGATAACCGCTGCACGGCACTATTTTATACGATAACACTTATATAATAGTCCTTAATGACAGCGATATTATTGCTAGACCTTGATTGATTACTGTGACAGCACGATGCTTTTTTAGTACCTGTGATGTCTTGACTCTCAGTCATTATCCACCGCCACCCTTACAACGTGCGCTGACCCTCAAACTGGATAAGATGACTGCTAATAAAAGACCACTAACTTGCTCCTGCATTAATCATTAGAACAAGCCTATTCATAATAACTCTATAGATAGTAGCCTTACACCCTATCTTATCTATATGAATGTTACCGACATTAGCATACCTTATCGCTAATACATTTTAGGTCAAAAAGCGATTGCGAAAAGCCCGCGCGCTTAACTGCATTTATGCTTTACGTTCTACCGCTCATTAACGTCTGCTCAGGCTAATTGTATTATTAGCCACACTTGCCACCCTGTCCTAAAGCCTGTCTCGTCGTTGTTCTGCGTACTCATAGGATACCAATATGAAACGCATTTTAATCAACGCTACTCAAAACGAAGAAATCCGTGTTGCCCTTTGTAAAGGCAATCATCTTTACGATTTCGATTTAGAAAACCGTACCCGCGAACAAAAAAAATCCAATATCTATAAAGGTCATGTGACCCGTGTCGAGCCATCGCTTGAAGCGGTATTTGTCGAATATGGCTCACAGCGTCAAGGTTTCTTACCGATTCGTGAAATTTCTGCTGAATATTTAAGCGGCAATCCACGCGATGAAAACATCAAAAAACTGATCAAAGAAGGCGATGAGCTCATCGTCCAAGTTGAAAAAGAAGAGCGCGGTAATAAAGGCGCGGCTTTATCAACTTATGTGTCACTAGCAGGTCGTTATTTGGTGTTAATGCCAAATAACCCTCGTGGCGGCGGTATCTCACGTCAAATCTCGGGTAAATTGCGCGAAGATATGAAGCGTATGCTGGGCAGTTTGGATTTGCCAAAAGGGATGAGCGTTATCATCCGTACTGCTGGTATTGGCAAAACTCAAGAAGACTTGCAACACGATTTAAATCACTTGCTTAATATCTGGCAAGCCATCCAAGAACAAAATCAAAAATATCCTTCACCGCGTTTGGTACATCAAGAAGCTGGCGTCGTGACGCGCGCCGTGCGTGATTATCTACGTGATGATATTGCTGAGATTTGGATCGATAACGAAAACGCTTATATCGAAGCGGCAGGTTTTATCGACGCGGTGATGCCAAAACAAGCTGAAAAGCTACGTAAATATACCGATTATGAGCCAATGTTTTCGCGCTTTAATATCGAAAAACAAATCGAAACGGCCTATCAGCGTGAAGTTCGCCTGCCATCAGGTGGCTCAATCGTTATTGACCAAACTGAAGCACTAGTATCTATCGATATTAACTCAGCTAAGTCGACCAAAGGCTCAGACGTGGCTGAAACTGCTTATCATACTAACTTAGAAGCCGCCGATGAAATTGCCCGTCAATTGCGCTTGCGTGATATGGGCGGCTTGATTGTCATTGATTTCATCGATATGAATGACAATAAACACCAAAAAGAAGTTGAAAAACGTTTGGTTGATGCTACCAAATATGACCGCGCCCGCGTACAGTTCGGTGATATCTCTAAATTTGGTTTGATGGAGATGAGCCGTCAGCGTCTGCGTCCATCATTAGAAGAATCGACTGGCTATATCTGCCCGCGCTGTCATGGTAACGGCATGATTCGTGATTTGCGTTCGCTGTCACTATCTATTATGCGTCAAATTGAGCAAATCGCTCTTAAAGAACGTCAGGGCGAAGTGCAAGCTGAAGTACCGACTGACATTGCGGCGTTTTTATTGAATGAAAAGCGTGATGCCTTGGTCTACCTTGAGCAAGACAGTGGTACGCGTATTACTATCTTGCCGCACGCACATTTAGAATCGCCAAACTTTAAGCTACACTTTAACCGTGACGGCTTTGCCCCATCAAGCTATGAGCGTATTACGGATACAGCCCAAGAACATAGCGATTTGGGTTATGAAGTTGACTGGCAAACCGCTGAAAAAGAGCGTCCTGAGCAGCAGC
>Ga0208670_100018_pt1 | contig 93993 bp, 87 predicted proteins | sample 24BtaG_FD_184098 | JGI IMG/M metagenome (GOLD analysis project Ga0208670, IMG submission 184098) | Marine viral communities from Cariaco Basin, Caribbean Sea - 24B_WHOI_OMZ_CsCl (SPAdes) (version 2) | ecosystem: Environmental > Aquatic > Marine > Oceanic | place: Caribbean Sea: Cariaco Basin...
ACAGCCCGTTTAGCTGGGAGTCGCTTACTATAGCAGCTCTATCAAATGTTTTTATTTTAATTTATGCCGGAATATGTGTAGAAGTATACAAAAACATCGAAGCTCACAAAGTTTCTAGTGCTGAATACTCTGGATTACTAGTCGCAGTAATTGTAGGCATTATATGGTTTAATGAAGTACCAAATTTAAGCTTACTGGTTGGAGGAACTTTAATTGTTGCTCCTTTAATTTGGCTAGCAAACGCTGAAAGAGTAAAGTATAGAAATTTGAATTAGCACTTCCCTACTTAGTTTTTACAAAAGGAGGGAATTTCTTCACTAAAACTCACTCCCCGTAATATGAATATGCTGTTTCGTAGTTCAAGCTACCACCGAATCAAATGATCTAACGCTAAATTATTATTTGGCTGCCTGCCAAAAATAGAGTCCATCAAAGCTTCATCGGCTGATGCATTTTCGAATACCTTCTCATCTTTGATTACTTTGAATAGCTTATCAAATGCCGCATTAATACGGGCACGCTCGTCACCCTCAGGATAAGCCTTATGGGCGCTATCGTATAAATCATTGTTAGCACCATAACTCAAGTAGTCATTACGGCGTCCTTGCGCCTCTAAACTATCCTCAAGATACGCCTGAAATGCCCTTGCCGCCATTTCAACTGTTGTAGACCAATACGGCTTGGCGCGTGTTCCATCAAGAGATACCGAATTTGCTTTATATTTAGACGATATAGGACCGGTTTCAAGAACGACAGTTTCTCCTGCCTTATCTTGATTATAATATGCAGCCGCCACTTTTCGCCATACTGTATGCCGTTTGCTACGGCGGCTTCTATTTGTTCTGCCATACATATCGTCAATCGCTCTTACAGCGCCGCTGGCATTGCCTGCATCTAAGATTGCTTTTGTCGTCCTATTAAGCTTATCGGGATTAATATTTAATTTTGCCAGCTCAATATCTTTTTCTGTAAGCTTAAACACTTCAGGTGTATAGGTATCACCAATGAACATGGCATCTTGCAAATCTTTAAAGGCGTTTGAAATTTTAGGGTTACTAGCAAGGCTTGGATTTTCTGTTAAAAAATTATTGGCTCCAACAGCTTCTTCATTACCTAGTACTTCACCTAAAATGTTATCGATAGCATGAAACCATTCATGGCCAAGCGAGCCACCACCACGCATTTTGGTTAAGTTAATGACGCGCTGAACTGGCTCATAATGAGCAAGCGCTCCTCCTCTACCACGCGCACCAAAAGCCATTGCTAATCTACCGTTAAATCCAAGGGCTTTATGGTCAATACCGATAATATCTGACAAATCAAACATGGCTGCTGCCGTATTCTTCACATGAAATTCAGCACTAGATTTTTCTTTTAAAATCCAATCTCCTGATTGAATATCTCTGAAGCCAAATTCATCTTTAAGCTCTTTGGTAGAGTTGATGACAACTTCTTTCCCGCCCTTACGCTCAATTTGTTCAGCAACAATTAATTCAAAAGTTGTTTTTTTCTTACCTTTTTTGCCACCACTTCCAGTCTTGCTGCTATCTGTAATAGTCAGTCCCCAGTCGTCATATTTACCATCTATGGCTAGGTTTAGGTGTTTAACAAAGGCTGATGAAGTACGCTCAATAATTGCCCAAAATCTCTCACCAAGAGCAACCCATTGCTGAATGTTCCTATTTGTAGTTAATGTCTCAAATGCCCCTATTGCATTGATAGCTTTTAAAGCAACAGTATACTCTTTCCACTTTTCAAACTTATTTGTGTCAACAATGCCTTTACCAATGTAACTACCACTAAACTGGCGTTCGGGGTATTTTTCTGTAGCCCAGCTCATTACCCACTTTTGTATATTATATTCAATTGGGTTTACACCCTCTTCCTTGGCCATTGCAGCAAGCCCAGCAATCGCTTCTTTGTATAACGCCTCACTCTCCTCTTCCATCTCAGTTCTTAATGCATCTTGCTCTGCGGACAACGTTTTATATTTATCTGCGACATCCGAACTAAGCATTGAACCACCAAGTTCACCTGCGATAGCCACAAGTTCATTGTACAAATCACGAGGTGTGACACACTTACTAATGCGCGCTTTTAACGTATCAATACCTGCCACATAAGCTTTACGCATCATCTGCTTTTGCTGAGCTGCGCCAAACTCATCTGTTAATCTTGCAAATGCGAGTAATTGATCTTGATTGTAGCTTATGTTTCTACGACCAGCATAAGAGTTTTTAGCAAATTCAACTAAGTCCCAATGAGGCTCTGTTGCCACAGATGCCAATATTTTTTGAATTAAAAAAGCGGTACCAGGCTCAATACCATTATCTTTTAACTCATTGTAGTCAACCTGACCCATAATGTTTGATTTTTTAATTAGGGACTCAGCAAGCAGCGCATCAGTTTCAATTTCCGTCCAATCTATGTCTTTAACTTTTACAGCAACCCCATCTTTGGCCAACTGTTTTATGCGGTTACTTGCCAGCTCTTTTTTAGAGCCGGCAATATAACCCGTATCAGCATACCGATAGTTATTATCGTTTGGGTTATCACTAAAGCCATCCTTAACGTTATTTTCAGGCTGATAATTCATCCCAAGCGCTTTTAGGCCGCTTATAACCGCTTTCCGCTGTGTCTCATCGCTAGGATCGTTAAAGTTTTCCAGCGACAATCTCAAGGTCTCAAGATTGCTGATAAGCTGTACTGTCTCATTCATTTATTAACCTCATTGTCGTTATACAGTGTTATACACATTATCGCAATGATTGTTCTACGCCCTGATTGCGTGTTCCTAGAGGCAAAAAAAAAGAGCCACGCTAACTGGTAACGCAGCCCTTACTCACAAAGATTATTTGATCAGCGTCAGGCAGTCTAAAAATTTGATTGCGTACCCTGCTATCAGTGTGTCTTTGTCAGTACCGTTAATGACTCGACGAGCGTTTTTAAACTGCTCAAACGAACCATATCTTATGTATCTTGATAGTGATTTGCCAGTGAAATGACCTTCCAGCATGCCAACGATCATAATATCTGCTGCATGTTTTGGGTCTAGTGCCAGCTCAGGCTTATTCACAAAATCTACACCTAGTAATTTACGCATCAAGACATAGTTTGTTAACCATGTTAGCTGCACATAACCACGGCCATAGTAAATTGGAAGTAAATCAGAATACCTGCCGCCATGGATATCAATACGACTACCATAAGGCCTACCACGGCCTTTTCCGTATTCTTCGATGGGCCTCATGGTTCTTGCTGTTTCATGCCAGGTAGTAGCTAGCATATAAGCAAAATAAAGTGGATTAATAGCGTTGCCGCCGTATTGGTTGCAAGCATCTAAAATACTATCAAACCCATTAACCTGGGATTGTTTGAGTAGTCCAAAGTGTCTAGCAAGTTTGCCAGGCTCATAGCCAAGTCGCTTGCCAGAATCAGTCAAAGCTTTTTGCGAGTTCAGGCCCCATAACCCATCGGCTTTGGCACCAGCCTGCCCTTGCAATCTCTTGATGTTTTCTCTAATTTTTGCTGTCATTTTCTCTAAATTCTCTTATCTTACTTTTAAGCTCACTAACCCTTTTGGTACTGCCCGCTATATCTAGCATCAACACAGCCATTGATAAGACAAGCAGTACCCTCGCTAAAATTGTATGTCTTGAAGGTACAAACACCGTACTACCAACATCAGCCCATAAAAGCCCCAGCCATATGAATGCATAAAGCACTATCAAAGTAGAAGTTGATTTACGGTTGGTGCAATATCTCCCACTAAACATAACGACTGCACACATAAAAAATCCAAGGTACGGTGTTATATTGTTAATGATTTGAAGGTTGATGATGATTAGATGCTGCATTTTTACCTATCCCCATTTCCCTTGGTGAAGATGTTGGCCAGCCATGACACTCTACTAATTAAGAGCTTACGTACTGAGTCTTGGAGTTCTTTATCACGCTTTAAGTCACCTAGGTTGTTGATAAGCACCACACCTGAAAACGACATAACCAATGCTGTCATTAGCATAACTTCAATCGGTGGGCTTGCAGCGTCGGTAAGCGCTGGTAATAAAACAAATGCTCCAATAATTCCACTAAAAAACCCACCAGCCAGATGAAACATTTGTTGCAATGCAGAAGGTCGCTGCTCCATATCACTTGTATAAATATCAGTAAGCAAAGAGGCCACTGAACCGACCATGCTCAATAGCAATACAGCAAAAAAGAATACCCAAATTGGGATGTTTAGATACAAGAAAGTACGGGTTTGATTGAGCTGATCCGTAAATGCCACTGCACTAGCAGACGCACTAAATATACTTGCTACCGAGCTAGCAATTAGCCCGATAGTAAGCTTTGCAGTATCAATATTATGTTGCACCCTTCACCCCTTTTCATACACCCGAGCACGTTTATTACCGACGTGCTGTTAAAATCTTGATGATAGCGTCTAGCCTTTTGTACAGTCCTAATTGGGCTGTTGTGTCTCTCTCCATTATCTTTGAGCGATAATCAAATGCTTGCGACCTATCATAAAGATCAACAAAATTTAGACTCATTTTAAGCGCTTCAAACATGCTCATTTGGCCATGTTCCATCAGCAAAACAATGTCACTCAACAATATATCGTGCAAGCTGTCTTGCATGCCCTCGTAACTCAAAAAGGGCTTGAAATCGTGCTGGCACGTATTCGCCAGCAACCTCCCCAATCACCGTAATGCCCTTGTTATCAATACTGGTATCAACATAATGCGATAAGTTAGATATGAGGCTATCAAACAATTCAGCCAGGTTGTTAAAGTCAAATTCACTAAGATCGCTGATAGTTTTGGCCCGCGCTAGGACCTGTTTGCTCAGCTCATTTTGGGTTAAGCTATCGTCTAGCTTGTCCCAAACCATATCACCACCCACAATGCTGCTGAGATTGCCGAAAAGCTGGCAAGCCATAAGGCCGCAAGTCCAATCAAACAAATTTTCACATATCGTTTCAAGTAAGCAGACATGAGCACCTCTAATATGTTGTACGCCTATTTGCGTCTCCTCGTCTAAATACTCTTTTGGTACCAGTGATTCGACTGTATCAATCAAATATTCGCTTAAATTACTCTCAGCGGCATATTTGTTTTGGGATAAAGCTTGTTGGTTTAATAAAAAATAATAACGTTCTTGTACTGTTAACTTATCAGCCAACTCCGGATAGCCTGTAACTAGCGTAATTAACGCGCTAATACGCTTTTCGTTAAAACGCTCTGGTATTTTGGCGACCTCCATGGCTTGACCAATAGTAAGATCTGGCATTGGTACTGTGTGCTCAAGCAACTGTAACTGCATTACTGCAACGTCTGTCATTTCTTGCCCCCGTTAGATGATGCTCTTAGGTTTGCTATGTCGTATTTATCCCATGCGGTTAGGGATAGTAATGTTATTTGTACTTTAATCGCGATTCTGTCGCCGTTCTTATTCATCGGCGCCGTAATAGGTGCTGATAAGCTCTCAATAAACATAGGCTTATATGTTTTCCCAGCGTATTGAAACTGCACAAGCGAGGGTATGGTCGATGGAAACATACCATCAGCACCCTCACTAAGCGTGCCCACTACTAAAGACGCATCTGATAACTTTCTAGGTGATGCATATTGCTGTAATACATTCAATGCGCGCTCAACTTCTGAGGCCGCATCAACCCACGCCTGAAAAACAAGCGTCCCACTAATGCGTACTGAGCTTGATGAGGTATAGACTTGACGGCTATTAATCTTAGTAAACGTAGACTTATCTTTTAACCCAAGTAGCTTGTCAGCAGCGTCGCCCGCAACACTCTTAACCGCGCTGTCATCCGCTGTTTCTGAGTCCAAGTTAAAAATGCTATACATTGATGCGGGCAGTTCGCCCGATTGAATCATACCCATCATATTGGGCATCCGACCTTCAGGATTGGATGTTTCAAAGGGTGTTGAGTACTGAGACTCAACTGTAAACTCACCATCTTCAAATAGCGCAGCAATAATGGTATTACCTTCAATGGGGTTATAGGTCTGTTTGCCCTGGCCGCCTTCCACGTTATCTTCAGATACTGGCCGTATCTTAGCGATCAGTCGCTGATTTAAACCTTTGTGCATCCAAGGCACGCCAGATCCTACTACTACGCTTGTCTTGGGCTTGCTTGCATTATCCGCCGGCTTGTTTGTATTTTTTTTCATCTTTACGCTACCGCTTTAGTTTTCTGTAAACTCTCAATAGCTAAAGACACAAGTAAGTCACGGTAATGTTCAAGTGTATCTTTGAAAATCTGTGCAAGATCAGGCCTATCTGCATCTTCAATCTTGCCAGCCAGCTCTTTTGCAAAGTCACTATCAAATCCCAGGGGGTCAAAGCTGCTTTCTGATACCTTGTCGCTAAGGCTTTTAACCTGTTCGCCAAGGTAATCAGTTTCGTTTTCTTTATTGCTTACTAGGCCTAAATCCTTACGCAACTGCATAATCTTTTTAAGCGCTTGTAGCTTTTGCAAATTACCTAGTTCTTTGGCGTCTGATACGGCTGATTTAAGTTCTTTAATCTTTTTAAGCTTTTCAAGCGGTGTTAGTGTCATTGAGTCGAACATATCTAACCCTTTGTTGTTACCGTAAATACTTTGAATCTTATCAACTGCAAAATTAGCAGCATCTTTGGTGCTAACAGGTGGCGAACCAAATAAATCATCAGCGAGGCCGTGTTGAGACTCTTTTTCACAAAACTCGGCCATGGCTTTGAAAAATAACCCCATCTTCTTTGCACTACGGTTATTGGTAGCAATAAACACGGCTATTTCGGCCACACCTTCTGCCAAATCACTAAACAAGCCCATTTGTTTAACATACTCTGCAACATCTTGGTTGTTGTCCTGAGCACTCATAACCACGTTAGCTGCATCAATGATTGCGTTTGTAACCTCGTCATCAAGGCCCTTTTCGATACTATCTACAATGCCACTAGATATATCTTGGACGTTGCCACGGCTTATGGCTTGTGCCTCAATGAACTTAGGCGCGGCCACGCTCAAGGCGTTTAGTACGTTTTGTAGATCTGGCTTTGCATCGTCGGCCATCATTTCTGTTAGTCGCTCATCATTGTAGGCCTTGCTAAAAATAGCGGCTTTCATGCGTGCCACCAGCGCTTGTGTTGGCTTACCGTCTTTTGTTGTATATTGGGCCGCCTCTGTATCACCTAATTGTTTTAAAAAGGCGACAACGAAGTTATGGTTACTTGATGCCGTTAAATCCCCGTTTTCACTTGGATTGAATAGCATGAGCATGTGGTCATCTAGCATTTTAGCGTCCGTCTTGGCTCGCTCTGTTGCACTGTATGACAGCTTGTCGTCCTGGTTGGCCTCAATAGCAAACTTAACTCGATCAACCTCGCTGGTCCTAATCCTAATCAGTATTGGCCGTTTAAATGCTTCTACGTCTTTGGGGCTGAATCCCAGGTAGTCGGCTTCATCAATGAGCCAATCCCTATAATCATCGGCTGTACCATTGTCATAAGCCATAGCTATTGCCATAGTTCGGCCGTTACCACTTTCCACGGCCATATCATCACCAACAATAGGCGCTCCACTATCAGCCCTGCCGGACCTGCCTAAACTTTCCGGATCAAGGTCACGTGATACTTTTTGCACCCATGCGACTGATGAATCACGGCCACGATCACGAGGCTGTAATTCTTGCGGATATATTGGGTTTTGGCTGCCGCTTGCCGTGTGACTAGCAATGACGTTATCAATTTCAGTTATAGCTAGAATCGTCGATACCCTAGTCCCCTTTGCTGTTTTAACATTATTGCTGCGGCCCGTGATAACCTTGTTTACCTGATTAGGCTGGCTGTTTGAATTATCTGATTTAACAGATAAGCCAAGATCAGCTCTAAGCTGCATAACTCTTTTTATTTCATCAAGGCGCTTTAACCCATCAAGGCTTTTAGCGTCTGATATAGCAGCCTTGAGCTGCTTCACCAGTTCTATCTTCTTTAAAGGTGTCATACCCGCCCCTTATAAGTCTGATGATTCTTTATCAACTGCGCTTAATACAACATCTAACGCTTGAGTAAATAGCGGGTTGTGTTCGTCTTTTTCGCCAATAACTGTCAGCTTATCAAGGTCAATATCCTCGGTACTTAAAGAGCCATCGATGATTGACTTTAGATAATTTATATCATCTTGACTGTAGGCTGTTTCTGTTTGCTGCATCGCATGTCCTTGTTCAATATCACTGACTTCTTGTTCACCGCTTTCAATATCCTCAGGGGCATTTACTGTGGCTACATTTTGTTCATTTAAGCTCCCGACATCTTGATTCAACCAGTTATTCGCCTTTTCAATATATTCAGGTAAGTCATTGGTATACTGATAATCTATAACTTCACCATCTTGTGACCACTCAATGGTGAAGTCATTAGGTGATTCCTTTGCGGACTCGCCATCATAGTTTTTAAACTTGCCTTCAATTTCAACTCTGCGGTTAGATACTTCTTTAACCGCTTGGAATACGCCTAATCCAGCATGTCTTGATTCGATAAAAGTTGTAAAACCAAAAGATTCAGCAAGTTCATTGAGCTTTTCTAAACCTTTTTCCGTCAACACTTTTCTCGCTTCCCAGCGCTCAGCATTTGCCATAGCGTCCTCGTCATTATCGGCATAACGTGCATAAGGGTTTTCAGGGGAGAAAGTTTCAACATCAGATTTCGGCGCTTCTTTTGGATCAAGCTGACTAGTGATAGATTGCTCTTTTGCACTCTTGTCCGTGGTATCTACAAAGTTGTCCTCGGCCTGCTTAGAACTATTACCTTGTTCTATTACTTCTAGTATTTCGATGTTTATCTCATAATCATCTTCAATAGAATCAAACATATTGACTTCATCTGCATAGTTTGATTTAATATTATCAGTGCCTGAAGCAACCCCTGAATCGTGATCAGGGATCGCTGTTTCAGGCATTTTTTTATTGTCATTTTCTTGTAGTGAATCAAAAGATTTGTTTTTGGGCACTAAAAGGTCATAATGCAGCAATCCATCTTTAACATCTTTCTCAACCACGACTCTTAGCTTAATTAGCTCTTCGCCAAGTTTGATGGTATTCTCAAGATGATAATATCCAGACACCATTGGTTTGTTAGAAACTTTGATATTTTCCTGCCAGGTTGCGTTTGTAGCTGTGGCTATAATATCTTCGATCTTTGCTACTAATTTAAGCTTTCTTGGGTCTGTGCTATGTGAGATAAACTTCTTGATACCTCGTTTGCGAATCTCGACTTTCGCATTTTCACCCTCATCATCTTCCAATGCAGGGCAATTAATCCAATTGCCGGCAATGCTGTTAAAAACATCTTTCGCTTTACTTCTTAAGCCTGTTAGACCTTTTTTTGTTTCATCGAAACTACCAAGCTCATTGCCGGATAGTTCAACCTTGGCTTCCTCTTCAGCCACATTTGGAAAAGTTGAGGCCATCATTTCATCTGGTGCTGGTATGTATGCTGGCTCGCCGTCCGCGTTTTCCGTAGTGTCAATATTGGCTTTTGATTTGTTTTGTTGCATAGCAGCATCAATCTGATCTTTTAAGCTGGCAATATCTTTATCTAGCTGCTCAATGGTTTGTTTTTTCTGTTCAATATTGCTTTGAGCTTCATTTATATCAGCATCACGCTTAGCTTTACGTTCTTGAGCACGTTTGAAGTTTTTACTGTTTTTGCTGGCAAGCAACATCATTTGACGCGCCAGGGTTGGAATCTTCACTGTTTGACCGTTTACTGGCGACAAAATAGCGGTTACGTCGCGTTTGTTTAATAACCATTTCCAGCTAACCATCATATCGCCTGCCAGCAATTTGCTAGGCGTGCTGTCTGGGTTGTGAAACCAAATAGATAGTTTTTGTCCGTCCGATAAATCAAACACAAAAGCAACGTTTACCACGCCACCACGTTTAAATGGCTTGGTTTGAGTGACATTGGTTACAGATAGGGTTTCGTTTGAGGCCTGGCTCATTGCTCTAAATAAGCGATCTTTGAGCATTGGCAAGCGGTTGACCGTTTCCATGATTGAGTCGAACTCGGCTTCTTCTGCCTCTAAGTCAATCAACGCTTGCTGTAAGTCAAAATTTTGTGTCAGCTCTTTAAACGTGTCAGCTCGGATTATATCTGTGTATAGATTGGTTAAGCTGCCACCATGGCTTGATAGGGTTAAGTTATCCCATTGAACATCATTAAAAGCGGCTCGTGTCGCCTCTTCGTATAGTTCTTTTGATGTGATGATTGGTAGGTAGTGCTTATCTTGTGATGGGTTGTTTAGCAGCTTAGAAATAGCATCAATTGACCACGCCCCATCATCTGTCATGTGATCAAACTGCATGTTATCGGTATAACCAACAACAACACCATAATCAGCGCCTAAATGGTCGAACTGAGTAACCGCTAGTGTGCGTGCATGCTCGTCATCTAAAGCACCGCCAATGGCCACTGAATCAATATAATGGCCCCTATTCTCAAATAAGTTAACCACATGCCATTTATCATCGTTGCTGCCAGCTGTTGAATCAAAGCCTAATCCATCAAAGCCTGTTTCATCAGCAATTAATGCCAACATATCCCGGTACTCACCTTCGATGAAACCGGTCTCATACCGGCTATAGCGTGTCTTTTCGTTACCGTATCGATCTTCTGTTAATTGGCTGGCATGTGCTGTGCCTGTTTTAATGTAAGACATGATAAAAAACCCTATTACAATAAATATAATAGGGTTATTTTGGCATTGGAGATGTACTGTGGTTTTGGGGTGTTCCTAGTTTGAAATGACGGCTATATTTAGCGAATGTACTAGCGCCAACATACTAATATTGTTAAAGTATACGATTTTTATTCTATGCTTTTTTGTTTTATTTAAAGAATTGACACGGGGTAAAAATAGGTGACTAAATCGTTTCTTGATGAGGGGGTGTTAAGAGTGGCTGGTTTGCAAAAAAAAGTCTAAAGCTATGATTTAGAAAGTTTAAAAAAACTATGAATCGATTCTCTACTTACTCGCCTAACAGGAATATTGAAATGTTTAACCAAGACAATCTTGAAATGCATAGCCCAAATATAGTTGATGACAATACCTTAAAAATTGCAGAAATTTTTCCGCACTGTGTGACTGAAGCCAGAGATGATAATGGTAATTTAAGATATGTCGTTGACTTCGATTTATTGCGCCAAGAATTGTCTCAGTCACTGGTCGAAGGAGGGCAAGAGCGCTATCGCTTAGATTGGCCAGGTAAGCGTCAGGCTATTCTTGAGGCTAATACACCTATCGCTAAGACGTTGCGCCCTGTCCGTGAAGAAAGTGTTAACTTTGATACTACTGAGAACTTGTTTATCGAAGGGGATAACTTAGAGGCACTTAAGCTCCTGCAAGAAAGTTATTTAGGTCAGGTTAAAATGATTTATATTGATCCACCTTATAATACGGGTAATGACTTTATCTATGAAGATGACTTCGCTGAAGATACCTCTGACTTTTTGCAACGCTCTGAACAAGTTGATGAAGAGGGTAATCGCTTAGTGACCAATACAGAAAGTAATGGTCGCTTTCACTCAGACTGGCTGACCATGATGTATAGTCGATTGAAACTAGCACGTAATCTACTAAAAGATGATGGCCTTATATTCATTAGTTGCGATGCAAATGAACAGGCAAACCTCAAAAAGATAGGTGACGAAATTTTCGGGTACCAAAATTTTGAGAGCGATATACATTGGAGACGAAGACACAATCAACCTAATGATAAATCAAAAATTATTGCGCGCGTTTCTGAAAACATTCTAGTTTACGCAAAAAATAGTATTATTTTGAAAGAAAGAGGCACTTATTATGGACTGCCATTATCAGAAAAAAGAGTTGCTGATTATAAAAACCCTGATAATGACCCAAAGGGTGATTGGACAACCAATCCTTGGAAAGCAGCTACTGGTAGAGGAGGTACAACCTATGAAATCATTACTCCAACAGGTCAGGTCCATAAGAATACATGGTATGGTAATAAAGTAACTTTTGAGCGACTAATTGATGAAGGTAGAGTTCATTGGACTGATAATGGAAATGGCTTACCTAGAATAAAAATTTACTTAAAGGATGCGAATGAACAAGGTCAGGCAGCTGTTAACTTTTTTAATCATACAGAATTTGGAAGCAATCAAGATGGATCAAAAGAACTTGCAAGCCTATTTGGTGATGCAGGGTTATTTAGCAACCCTAAACCCACAAAGCTCATTTCATCCTTAATAAAGATAGCTACAAAAGAGGATGATCTTATTTTAGATTTCTTTGCTGGATCAGGTACTACTGCAGATTCTACCCTACAAATGAACATTGAAGACAGTATGAGACGCAAGTTCATTTTAATTCAACTAGATGAAAGTACCGACGAAAAAAGTCAGGCCTTTAAAACAGGATACTCTACAATATCGGATTTATCCAAAGAACGTATACGTCGAGCAGGTCAAAAAATACTCGAAGATAACAAAGATAAGAAAGGTATCGAAGATTTGGATATCGGTTTCCGCGTGTTAAAAATCGACAGCACCAATATGAAAGAAGTGTATTACACCCCTGATGAATACAGCCAAGATCAGCTTGAGAACTTTGAATCTCATATCAAAGAAGACCGCACTAGCGAGGACCTATTGTTCCAGGTTATGCTCGACTGGGGCGTGCCTTTGTCTTTACCTATTGAAGTAAAAGAGATTAAAGATCATCTCGTCTATTACGTTGGCTTTAATAACCTTATTGCCTGCTTTGATACCTTAACCCCTGAATTGGTTAATGAAATAGCAAAATATGAGCCGCTGAAGTTTGTCACCAGTGAGCGTGCTATCTCTCACGATCAAGACAAAACCAATATTAAGTCTCGCTTTGCGCAGCTATCACCGAATACTGATGTTAGGTTTATTTAAGGAGAGCACAGTGAAAATTGAATTTAAAGCGCTCGACTATCAACTTAATGCAGTAAAAGCAGTAGCCGACTGTTTTAAAGGACAACCAAAAGAGGTCGCTCAACGATATACAATTGATCAAGGAGCTAAAAGAGACAAAGTAGCAAAACAACCAGTTCAGGCATCCCTTTTCCCTGAAGAAGACTTGTCAACTTCTCAACAATTAGATTTGATTGAGGAGTTAGAGATTGGGTATGCCAATGCTGAAATCAGTGATCTAGATCATGTACTTAGTAATATTCAACAAGTACAGCGGAATCAGGGTCTGCCACCGTCAACTGAACTTGTCACCGATGATAATTCAGCTAAAAGTAAAGCCGGTATTAATCTCACTACCAGCCCTGTTAACTTAAATATTGAAATGGAGACCGGCACTGGAAAAACCTACTGTTACATTCGTAGCATGATGGAGCTCAATAAGCTATATGGCTGGTCTAAGTTTATCGTTGTTGTACCAAGCATTGCTATTCGTGAAGGCGTAGCTAAGACATTTGAAATGACGGCCAATTACTTTCTAGAAACTTATGGCAAGAAGCCCAGATCCTTTGTGTATAACTCAGAACAACTACATGAGCTTGAAACCTTTAGTTCTGACTCGAATGTTAATGTAATGATTATTAACATTCAAGCATTCAACTCGCGCAGTCAAAGTAATCGCCGTATATATGAACCATTAGATGATTTTGGTTCGAGAAGGCCTATTGATGTTATCCGAAGGAATCGACCTATCGTGATTATTGATGAGCCACAAAAGCTAGGTTCAGATAATGCACTAAAATCACTATCAGAATTTGATCCCTTGTTTATCTTACGTTATTCTGCAACCCATAAGCGTGACTACAATCTTGTATATCGACTAGATGCTCTAGACGCTTACAATCAAAAGTTGGTTAAAAAAATTAGTGTAAAAGGCATTGAGGTCCAAGGTCTTTCAGGTGCACATGGTTATCTATATCTCCAAGATATCCAAATATCACCTTCTGATCCCGTAGCTAGAATTGAGCTAGAGATTAAGAATAACGCGGGTGTCAAACGTAAGATACGCCGTATTAAAAAAGGTGATAACTTGTATATTATCTCAGGCAATGGGCAGCAATATAAAGATCGTTATGTTGTCTCTGAAATTGATGCTAGAGACCAGTCCCTCACTTTTGTGAACGGAATTAAAATCTCAGTGGGCCAAGCATTAGGACAGGTCGATGAAAAAATTATGCGCACTATCCAAATTAGAGAAACCATTCGCGCCCATCTTCAAAAAGAGCGTGTGTTACACCAAAAAGGCTTAAAGGTACTTAGCCTGTTCTTCATTGATGAGGTGTCAAAATATCGTAAATATGACTCAGAGGGCAATAAATTAGATGGCGAATATGCTCAGATATTTGTTGAGCAATATAAGCAAGTCGTTAATGAAATGATTGACTTAAACCTTGAGAACGATCCTTACATCGACTATCTCAAAAGTATTAATGTCGATATGACACATAATGGTTATTTCTCAGTGGATAAAAACCAGCATATGGTTAACCCCAAAACCAAGAAGTTCGATGATGAAGAGCTGGGTAGAAAGGTAGACTTGGCTGATGATATAGATGCTTATGATCTCATTCTGAGAGATAAAGAGGCCCTACTGACTTTCCCGTCTGATTCTGATTCTGAAGAGGATAAAAATAAGAAAAATATTCGCTTTATCTTCTCTCATTCTGCATTGCGTGAAGGCTGGGACAACCCAAACGTATTTGTTATTTGTACACTTAAGCATTCGAATAATGAAATATCAAGGCGACAAGAGATTGGGCGTGGCTTACGTTTGGCAGTAAATAAAGATGGTATGCGTATGGATAGCAAAATCTTATCACCAGAAGATATTCATCGGATTAACAACTTAACCGTTGTCACCAATGAAAGCTATACTGAGTTTGTCAACAGTTTTCAAAACGAGTTGAAGCAAGCTTTATCCAATCGACCGACCAAGGCTACTAGTAATTATTTCTATAATAAAATAATTACATTAAATGATGGTACTACTCGCAGTGTCAATGAAACTGAAGCTAAACTAATTGTCAGATACTTAACTAAATACGACTACACAGATGTAAATGACCACTTAACACAGAACTACTATGATGCTTTAGCAGAAAACTCACTTGAACCATTGCCTGAAGAGCTTGATCCCATTGCTGACCAAGTAACCAAACTCATTAGTGGTATCTTTGATCCTAAATCACTGGAGGGCATGACTGAGAACGAAAATAAAACCACACATAATCCGATTAATAAAGATAACTTGCACAAAAAAGAGTTTATTGAGTTGTGGAATAAGATCAATCAAAAGGCTGTTTTTGAGATACGTATTGACAGCCAAAAGCTCATTAATCAAAGCATTCAAGCTATAGAAGGTGCTGCTCGTAAGAGGAATAATAATTTTGTTGAGACCCTTAGATATAAACTCGCCATGTCTACTCAGAAAGATGCTATATCTTATGATGCTTTAGTAAATAAAAAGCTTTTTGCTGACCCGAAAACGTCATCTGAATCGACAAATATTTCGGTTAGGTCTGAAGTGAAATATGACTTAGTAGGTTCCTTAAGTGAGCAGACTGATTTAACTAGAAAAAGTATTGTTGCTATATTACAAGGTATTAATAATGCGATCTTTGCGCAGTTTAAAAACAACCCAGAAGCCTTCATTAGAGAAGTGGCGCGATTGATTAATGAAGCTAGAGTGAGAATGGTTGTTCAAGGCTTGACCTATCATACAATCGATACAACCTACCCTCTCAATGAGGTCTTTGTTTCAAATCACAGAATACCTAGTGACTCTCTGAAGTCAGAAAAGCATGTATTCGACTATGTTGTAACTGATTCAGCTACCGAAACAAAATTTGCTAAACAACTAGAGGGTGCAGATGAAGTAATTGTTTACGCCAAATTACCAGATAAGTTCAAAATACCCACACCCGTTGGTGATTACAACCCAGATTGGGCAATTGCATTTAATAAAAATAAGGTCCGTCATCTGTATTTTATTGCGGAAACTAAAGGTTCCATGCTTGAAACAAGCTTACGTGAAAGCGAAAAACAAAAAATAGATAGCGCTAGAAAGTTTTTTGAGAGTTTAAATTCAAATAACACTGAGATACTAGCTGGGCAACAGATTAAATATGACGTGATTGATAATTTCGACAACCTTCTAAGACTGGTTAACTAAATACAAAAGCCACTACTCAAAGTAGTGGCTTTTCTTTCAACACTCCCTGAAAATCAAGTTTCTTTACTTTTACCTATGCGGCGAATCCAAAGCTCGCTAACACCTTTGTTGAAAGCATCTTCAACGGTTAAGTAATCGGGATTGTTGATATCGCGTCCCAACATGCCAGGGTAGCTCAAATTATTGACTTTAAATGGTTTGTCAGTACGGCCGCGTTTAAAACGACCAATAACCAGCCCGTTTTGAGCTGATGGCACAATAGTTGATTCTGTCTTGTCGTTTACGTCACCACGCTGTACACCCACAGCGGTTGATATAATTTTGGTTTCAATCATGGTTAGTCCTTAGCTTGAGAATGATAAAGGTCTTAGTTTTTCAAAAGTTACTGGTATTTCTACTAGCTCGCTTCTACTGCTGGCTGATAGCTCAATGTTTGCTGACTTAACACTAACAATCCAAGCCCCTTGTACTGCGACCTTTTGTGGATTTCTGGGATTTAGTAATGCCACTGATAGTTTAAACGCATATTTTTTTGTTTCGTTAACCGTTCCATCGTTGTTAAAGGCAAGCCTGCGGCACGCTAGATACGACTTGGAGATATCGCCTTTGGCTGTCTCGATAAAGGTAATATCCATTTCACTGCTTATTTGCTGCGTCAGATAGTTTGCCTGAATCGACCCTGCGTAAAAGCTATCAGATTCACTCGACCCCAAAGACAATTCCGCATCGGTAGCGAGGTAACAAAGTGTCTGATCTTTAAACCAGGGTATATCCCCTTTATGGCCAAATATATTTTCTATTTTTACTTTGTAAATGGCTTTAATTAACGCATGATGAGCCTTAACCCGCCCATAAATACGCGCGTATTCTTCTAATAATTTACTACTGACAGCAAGATCGGTGTTTGAGTTGGTCTTTTTAGTTGCATTGCTTGCTATATTAAGCGCTATGCCGCCAAAGTCATCACCAGCTGAAAAATCAAAGTCAATTAACTCGTTAACCAAATCCAGCATTACTCATCATCCCAAAACATATCATCATCCACATCGTCTACTGGCGTCTCATCTTCATCTGACATTGACTGATCACCTGGCATGCCAGCTTCTTGACCCGTCATCCCGCCTTGCTCGTCTGCTCTTGCGGCTAATCCCACTGCTATACGCTCTGCTAGATTAATATCCGCCCCAAATACGTCCTCTAGCATTAATTGGTTAGTTTCCTTATCAAAGCCTAGTTCACGAAGGCCTGCAAGCGATTGGGCCACAATGGCGAGCGTATTAGCTCTATTTTGCTTGTTATTAAGCATTTCAGTAGCGGCGGCTGATTGATCTGAGTAAAAGTCAAACTGCCAGGGGTAGTCTTGAGGCTCGAACCACTCATTATATTTAATGCCCCAGTGTATGCTCATTAAGTGGTTAAATGCGTCAATACAAGCCTGTCTGATTAGCATTGAGCGACGCATAACTTGAGCTGACGTATGGAAGGCTGCACCGTCACCCAGGCCACCTGCCAGCATGTCGGCCCAGCCAATTAGTGATAAGTCCATACCCAGGCCGCCAGCTAAGCGACGCAAGTTGATCATTAATATGCCTTCATTCAATGGGGCTACACGTTGCGCTAGATCACCCACTGACTGAATGACTTGCTTTTCACCATACTGCGGTAGTACGTGGTATTTTGTACCGTACAAAGCCTCGCCGCCGTCAAAGGCATCTTGTATCTGATCTCGATATGACTTCAACATTTTGGTTAAGGAGCTAATATAGCCCTGCCTCTGTTTGGCTGGCATGCCTTCCATGTTAAGCGTTAAAAAAGCCTGTTTTACGCTGTCTGCAATCTGTTGATTGTTAAGGCCAGCACGACTAATGGTTACGTCTCTCCATGCGTCCTCAATAGGATATAAGAATGAGCCGCCCACCTCGGAAGGTAGGATTGGGTTGTCGGATCTTAGGTCGTAAACTAGGGTTGTTCTATCCTGCCATACGTCTAAGGCCATTTGCGGTATGTTCTCAATACGTGGCATTTTAATTCTAAGCATTTGCTCTAATGACAACTTGGCAATAGTCCTCTGCTTATCTTCATCTTCTAACGCATGAAAGCCAATAGTACGCCCTGCCTGCTCAAATGGCATGATTAGTGAAGGCTGCGTAAAGCGGTTGTTCATCAAATCAAGCACGCCACGACGCTCATCTGTATAAATACGAGCGTAGCTATCACCATAAGCAATAGCTTGGCGTGCCAATGAAAATACGTGTCGATTAATGATAGGTGCGATATGTTTAGCTTCACGCTCAACCTTTTTTCTAAGCTCTGAGGCTCTGCGGCCCCCTTCTCTGATGTGATCGCTTGGTGTAATAAAAATCATGTCACCGGTTGATTCATGACCACCTAAAGCCGCTGTAACATGCAAGCTTAGTGCCTCTGAAATTTGAGGGTCGGCCTGCATGATTTCCCACATCGTATAAATCTGTCTGCGAGTACGTGGCTGTTTTGCCTTGTGATGAAAGGTGCCAAGCTCAAATGGATTGGTAGCTTCATAACTACGATCTACATCGTCAATAGTAGGCATTTGCTCTGATATTCGCGCCTGTCTATCATCAATTAAAAAGCTTGCTAGACGTTTTCTAAAATTCATTGTTCAAGCCCTTATGTTGGTCCAGAAGTTGAGCTGCCACCACTTCTAACACCGCCGTGAACGTGGCCTTTTAGTGATATACCGCCACCAACTACGTCATTACTTGCTGACATAGTGCCTTGAGTTGAGATATTACCCCTAGCCACCATGGTTCCGTCGGCTGTAACACCACCACTGGCTGATATATTGCTGCTAGTTGAGACATTACCCTTAACAGACATGGTGCCCGATGTGCTTTGGTTGCCAGTATGGTTAATTTGAGCCTTAACATTCATGTTATCGGCCGTTATAGATACTGTACTTGCGTCAATGGTCACGCTTTGGGCCTGCATTTGTATTAGATCTTTTGCTGTCAAAGTAATACGAGCTTTTGCCAGCAATTCAATGTTTTGCTGCCTTATGCGGCGAACATCAACAACCGCCTGGCCACCGCCATGACGACGGTAAAAAGCAATTACTGGCATTGAGGTGTCGCCTTGTTCAAAGAAAACCCATACATCGGCACCTGGTAGTAATTCACGCTCGGTATCAAGATCATCATCACCGATTGGATAAGCCACCATAGCTGTAATGCCTTCGGGTACCCCATCGGTCAAGCCAGCTATTGTCACATTAGCCGTCCGATTCGCCTTGTCATAAGAAACAAGCTTGGCTGGGTGAAAATATGGTGATATTACGCTCATTTTTCGCCCTCCAATTGTGCAAGCCAAGCTTGAGTGGCCATTATCGGCCTGCCACCTAAAGCCCCGGTGTCATAGCGATGGGCTGCTGTTAGAACCACCAAATTGTCTTGGCTAAGCCCATCATCAATAGTGATTAACCTGCCAGCTGTTATTTGATCATCAAGCTGTCTCACCATTTTGGCCCTAGTTACTAAAATGCGACGTAAGTTTTGTAATTCTCTGGCATCCGCCCGAGGGTAATAACCGATTTGCTTGTTGCTAAATGGTGCCCCTAAAATATCCGATCCGTTGTCATCAATTGATAAGAAGTTGGTATTGCCATGTGATAACACATGAGGACTATCTATCCACTGTAAAGCGCTACGATCGTAAACTGCTGCCTCACCTTTGAATAAGTCATTAATCCTCACAACAGACATGCCGCCGTCTCTATATAACGATACGGCCGCCTCTTTTTGTAAGGCGATTGCTATTCTTTTTGTCGGTAGCTGGCCTTTTAAGCATATAAATTGATTTAACTTGATATCGTTTTCAAGCCTAATCTTTGCACCCAAGCCACGATAAACCTCGTTAAAGCTTGTATTGTTTAATGAGGTAGCCCTACTAGCTACGCTTAGCAGCGGCTCGCAACCAGACAATACAGCAATAATAATTAATCCGCCCACACGCTTGCCTGCTTTAACCGCTTGCATGTTTATATGCTGCGATTTAACGATCGTTAAGCTGGTACCCTCTCCAGCAATCAGCTTATCGCCTATCTTTAACAGCTCTCTTAGCTCGTCAGTAGCCTTAACTACCAGCTCAAGAGACACGGGGACTGGTACCAAGTCAGTACGATAAATCGCACTGATTAAATCTCCCCCGCCGATAGTTGAGCCGTCTGATAAAACTATTTTCACTTCCACCAACCGTTATAGTTAATTTCAATACTTTGCAAGCTATTAAACGTGCTATTGCCTTGCTTAGCCTCAAGATCGGCCGTGCTATCAACGCTAAAAGGGTGTGTATTAAACGCCTCCCTTTTCATTTCCATCATAGCTTCCCTATGATTTTGGTAGGCCTCGCTTGAGCTCATGCCAACTGGCTGAACCCCTAAGTTTTGTGCACCTTCCATACGCTTAGCCTGCATAAGGTCGCACCTAGCCACAACAACAGGCCTAATAATGCTCCATTCGTCGTTGTAGATGTTGAGCGTATTATCAATAAGCAATGAGTAAGTATCATCGCTATCATCAAGCTCATAAGCACGAAACGCACCGCCCCACGCCAAGTAGTCACGGCAAATATCAATAACAATGCGTTCTACATCACTTTCAAGAAGTGAGTAGCCTGTGGTATACAACTCTTCATAAAATCGAGTGGCGATACTTTTGATATCGCCCTCGATATAGCTATCTTGTCTGCTAGTAAACATAGCCGCTTACCTTAACCAAAGATAGTTGTACCACCAATGGTAGAAACTGGTTTATAGCCACCAAAAGCGTTTAGTGCGTTGGTTAACAAGCCAGCCAGTTTGTTAGCAGTGCCAGCACCGATATCACCAGTTTGGCCAAAGTAGTTATAACGACAAGTTACCTGAACTTGCAGGATTTGGCTGCGGCTTGCTGAATCAATCTCACCACCACCGTCTGGGAAAGTGATCGCACAGTCTTTAAGCAAGTATTCAGTCTTACCTTTAATCTCATTACCATCGGTAGCGAACCCATCATAAACACGTACTAACGGGATTTCGCCATTGTGTTTAATAACGATATCTTCTGCAAACTTGGCAATGGTGCCTGATTCGGTTTCAATCATGGTCCACTGGCCTTCAAAGTTTGTTTTAGGCGGCGCTGTAACGTGGGCCTGGAAACCATAGGCATAATCTGCGTCGGCTGGCTCGTGGTTGGTGATCATTGGACGCTGGAAGTTTTGAATAAGGATATAAAGGTTTTCGTAACCTTCTGGCTTACAAATTGCGTTACAAGCAAGCATGGCTGAACCCAAAGACTTGGCCAGCTCATGCATTTGTGAGTATGCTTGCAAGGTAGGTGAAGAACTTTTCATGGAAATAACCCTAATCAATAATAAGTGATAGGATTATTTTGAGGTATAAAGGCATTTGGCTTTTAGGGGTGTTCCACCTAAAAAGGCGATAGATAAGCCACATGATAGCGATAACCGCCAACTGCGACAGCTACATCCACTTGGCCAAATTCGTTAGAAACAGCAATTTCTGGCACGATATGCCACGGAACCAGCTTTTCTAAAACAGGGGCAATGTCTGAAATATCGCTATTATTATCATCAAGGGTTAACGCGATACGTACACGGCTAGTCAAAAATGAGCCTGGCATCTCTTTTTCACTTACTGCTACTGGGTAAGAGTTTGCCAGCTCTTTTGAGTGCCAAAGTCTTAGAACCCTGTTATTACCTGGGAATAACATATCTAGGACGAACTGCAAAAAAGCCAAGCCACGGCCACTGGCCATAGCCTGCCAGCTAGACAAAATCATGGCCATAATATCAGTTGATAGCCCGTCTGCATCCTGCCTCAGGATAACCAAGCCATTAAGCTTGCTGAATCGTTCGATAACAACAGGACTACTTTCAAGCCATGGGGTACCATAACTATTCATATCTACCAAGTTTTCAAGCTCATATTCTTTGATTAGCTTGGTAAAGATGCCAGAAATCGCCTCATCGAGCTCATTTGCCTTATGGCTTTCTTGTACTGTTCTAGTAAAGTCGGTAGCTTGTAAGTTGCTTGTTTTACCCATTTTACAAAGTCCAAATGGCTGTGCCAGTATCGGCCGTTCTTGTCATATTGATAGTGATGCTATCTTCTGTAATATAGGCCCATTCATGCGGTTTAATAGGATTTTCAGCGGTATCTTCTGTTAATACAGAAAAATCACTAATACGGTCCTGGAAGGCTGTAATATCACTTCTGATCTTAATGGCAATCTCTTGTTTGTTAAAGCCGTCTGGGTTGTGATAGCTGGAAGACAGCGAGCCCTTACCAAAGTTTTCAAGCAGCAACTCTTTAATTTGAGTCTTCACTGAGTCCATATCATGCACCGAAGCCAAACGGCCAGCAATGGTGATTTTATAAGGTCTTTCTTTAACCTCTTTAATGTAAACCTTGCCATCTAACAGCGTATCAGCATTGGCCACCAGCTTTTTAATATCTTCTACCAGCGCCTTTTGCTCAATCTTGTTTTTAGCTACCACGGTTAAAAACAGATGGTTAATTGCGTCTAACGAAGCTCCATAGTGCTTCTCATTGATCGTTTCATTCCAAATGGCCATGTAATCAAACCGCTGCATAAAGTGCTTTCTAACCAGAAAGTCAAAGTTACCCATGAAAACGGCGTTATGGTCATACATTGACGGGTAGCTGGCAAGTAGTCGCATTTGAGCCACACTTAACGGATCTGCACCAGCTCGCACAAGCTCGCCAGCCTTAAAGTACATATTGAGCTTACTTTCTTCTGTGGCATATATCTCGCTCAAGGCTGCACTGCTTAGGCTTGTTTGATCAACATATCCATAGCTTTGGGTGATTGCGATCTCGAAAGTATCGCCAGCTTGAACCGTTGCCCCTGCACGTTCAGAATCACCAAAAACAATGGTTATATCCTCAAGGTTATGGCTCTGCAAGGTATAAACAGACTGACCAACTCCAGCGTTCATAAATTTTGGTGTGTATTGATAGGTAACGCCTAGGGTGGCGTTAACAACCGATAAGCCTGAAAAGTAAGCCCCATCGGTCGTTGATATATCCAAGCGATAAAACGACTCGCTAACAGGTATAGTCGTTTCAATGTAGTTTATGGTGCTTTGCTCTGCCAAAACCTTTTTAGTCTCACCTTCTGCTAATGTGATTGAGGACATAAGCCGCCATTGTCTGCCGGTACCATCTTCAATTAAGCGGCCCTGGCTTAAACTCACCTTTTCAGAACCATTGTTTTCAATGGTCAGCATGTGCTGGCAAGGTGTGGCAACTGGCAATATACCCTTGTTAATTGCGTCTGCAATGATGGTACTTTGCTTAGACTTGATAAATGGCTCTGTGATGTTAACTGCGTTGTCACGTGATAGCCACAATACAGTTTCCACGATAGAGGTCATCATAGCTCTTACCGTGGGGTCGCCAGCTCGCCAGCGTTCTGCAACTTCTGGGTAGTCGTTTAAATGACTGTCTATGCTTGATAGTATCTTTCTTCTTAACTGGTTACTTGGCACTGACATTGTAGTAATCCTGGTCGATATCGGTTATTGGGTTATCATTCAATTGAATATCGATATTGCCAATAGATAAGACAACGTTAATCTTGTCAAATCCTACTGTTTCAACAGATATACTCAACTGCTCTTCATCTAATGTACCTATTATCGGTATATCGGCCCTAAGCTTTCTCAAAAAATCATCCGCCGTATCAGCTGATAATTCTTTTAATAACATGGCCTTGGCATCGGCACCGTAGCCTTGAGCAAAATAACCATTAGGCGGCGTGTCCAACCAATGAATAATCATTTGTCTAATGTGTTCAGCGGTAATCACTTAATACGCACCTCTGATAGCGGGGTGTTAGGGCCTGGCAGTTTGAATTTAGCCCTAGTCTTTTTGGCGGTGCTGATAAGCTTTGAGGCATCAACAAATCTTGAGTTTTTAACGCAAATTAATAACATATCAAGCCATACAAAAGACGATCCTAGAATGGCCATAATAACCAGCAAGCCAGCACCGCCAACGCCCCATGACTGCGATATAACCATGACAGCATAAAAACGCCACAATAAGAACATAAGCAATATTAAAAGCGGCACGCTCAACAATACAGATTGACGCAAGGTTTGACCGATAGCCACGGCCAATGTATTGCTATCAATAACCTTATTGAGTAGCTTTAATCTGCTAAGGATATCCACATACAAGTAAAACATCATAATCATTAACATGCCGCTTAAAAAAAAGTCTACTATATAGGCGTTTTGCATATCACTACCTTACGCTGCGTTCTGCTCTTTTACTTTCTCTAATTGGATCTCAAGGTCTTGTTTTTCTTTACCCTTAACTTCAATCACCTTGTCTAATTCTGCGGCCTCTTCTAACAGTAATTTTAACGTTTGGGCTTTGTTGGCTGGCGCTCTATTACGCTTGGTTCTAGTTACCTGGGCGCGAGCTCGTCGGGCACTAAATCCCTTTTGGCCCTGGCTAACAAGTTTAGCGATCTCGTCAACTGATGCGTTGAATGACGGCTTATAAGAGTTATCAAAGTCACCCATAGTCGGCTGTGTCTTGCTGTTGATATCAATACGGAAGATATCTAGGCCGTCTGGCTGATCTGATTCAGGGGCTTCTCGAATATAAAGCTTTACAACCTGGCCACCGTCTAAAGCGATATGAACAGGCCTCGCACTGGCACCAGACACCCTTGATACTCTTAAAACATCAACAACAACAACTTGCTGCCTGGTTGTTTTGGCTAAACGCTTAACGAAGTCGCTGACAAGCGATGTTTTTTGTGTAATCTCTGATAGTTTCATGAAAAAATAACCCCAAACAAATTAAATGATTGGGGTTATTATCGCTTGCTGTTAGCTGTGATTAGTTGGGGTGTTCCAACAAATTACATGCCAACACTACGGCGGTAGTGGCTTGCTTTTAGGCCGCGACGCATATTGCGTGCTTTTTGTGGATCAATGTTATAGATATTACGTTGCAATCCTTTAGCAAATGACCTCATACGTTTTTTAACTGCGGTACCCGTTACAGACTTTTTGCGAGCTTTTTTAAGGGCCGCTTTTTGGGCTGCACTCAAGCGGACGTTGCCACCAATACGCTTGTTAACAACCTTGATTTTACCGTCACGAACCGCTTTAACTGCCTTGTAAGTAACAGTCTTATTACCTACTTTGCGGCGTGTCTTGCGGCCAACTGTTAATGGCTTTTTGGCTGCGTCGTACATATCTTCATCGTCTTCTTCTTTCATCATTGCGTCATAGGTGTCTTCGTCACCGTATGCAAAGATTGAAATAAAGTCGTCTAGCTCGTCGTCTGCTGGCATGTTCTCTAAGATGATTTCTGACGCTGTTTCAATAGCTGCATCTGCAATATCAACATCGCCATCAAACACATCATTAATCAAATCTTCATCAACACCCAAAGTACTCATAGCGTCTGCAATATGCGCTGATAGGATAGTCTTAACAGTTGAGTCGATTTCATCATCATCATCGTCTGGGTCCTCAACAAACGCCTCAAGAATTAGGCTATCAAGAAGCTCGCTTGGTAGTAATTCTTGGTCCTCAAAGTCAACCTCTGACATGATGCCTGCCAGCATAAATGCTACTTGCAGTGCTGCTAAACGCATTTGAGTTGTGGCATGCGTGGCAATGCGCTCATCAATTGGGTCAAACTCAATAGATTCTGCGGCTTGCTTGGCACTATTAGTAGCGTCAAATTGTGACTCTTGACGCTCTAACATGCGATCCTGGTTACGCTCGATAATATGGCTTGATACTAACATTAGTTGGTTTTCCTTTTTTACGCTAACAAAGTGACGTTATTACTTGGTGATTGTGGTTTCAAAGTAAACTTGTCGAGCACAACCCTCTGGGCGTTTAACAAGTCTGATATCAACCTTCTCAAATGGATTGTCTGATCTTGGCGCAACTTCTAGACCGTAAAGCTTGCCTGATAGCTCTGCAACTGGTTGCAATAAGCCCGCTGAACTACAAGCGTTCAAGAAGCGACGGATTTCTGCGTCTGCATCGTTCACATAGCTGGCCATACCTTTGAGAAGGTGCTTTTTAGCAATGCTAACTACTGCGTTATCAACGTAAGTTGTGATTTCAGATGCGTTGATTAAGCGTAAAGCGCTTGTTTTGCTATCGTACTGAGTTAAAGCATCACCATAAATCCAGCGATCGCCTGCATCGAAACGCTCGTTTAAGACCACGTTCACGCCAGCAGCCGCTAGGGCGTTTTGAGCCTCTTCATCAAGGCTGACGTTTGGTAACACTTCCATATCACGGAAGCTAACGGGAAAGTCGTAACCAGCAACAGGACGGTTAACAGGCGGGATACCAGACGCATTGGTAAGGGCGTTACGAACAAGCAATTGGCCTAGGTAATCACCGACACAAGGGCGCCATTTTTTACGTGATAGTACGCTTGCGCTGTTTGAAGGGCGTGATACGTTCGGGTTCCAGAATATCCAAAAACGATGGTCTTTAATGTTAATTGAGTCAGCAAGTGCCGCGGCTGCCACCCAGTCATTAATATTGCCTAAATCTAGCAGTACGTGACAGTTAAGCTTATCCATAACTTTGGTTGTAGCTTCAATAGTTGGCATATCGTCAGTTGAGCAAACAACGATATAGCGTGGGCGTTCACGCATATCAAGTAGGCTACGTGTAATCTGTTCTGGTGTTGACTCAACAACCTTGCTGGCTGGCACGTCAACCACAATTTCAGCTTTACGGTAAGTGCCATGATCTTTTAAGGCTTTAACGGCTTTTAGGGCTGAAACGACTTGAGTAGCATTGGTCTTAGAATACGTGGTTTCTACTTGCTCAAAGAAGTCATTGCTGCTATCTAGCGCACCATGGAAGTCAAGCTTTTGACTGATATATGAGAAGTCATTAGGATAGTTGTTTTCAAGCTCGTCTGCGCCACCGCCGGTATATAGACGGCCTTGCAGTGATGTGATCTTGCTATCATCAACCTTATCTGCAAATGTAATGTCAAATAACAGGTTGTTTAACGGATCAGCTGCGTTAGTTGGTGTCTTATCATCAACTACTTGTATCTTGGCTACGACGTTGTTATCAAAGCCGTATTCAGTAACAAGCTCGATAGTTGCTAATGCCTTACTTTCCTTGCTATTGGTGATAGTAACGGAAGTAGGCAGGATATTAATAAACAGTTGAGTTGCCATAAAAAATGCCTATATTGGTGAATATAGGCATAGTATAGAGTTGGGCTAACAGTATTGTTTAGGGGTGTTCCTATGCAAACACAGCTTGATCCTCACCGCGCGGGCAGGTGCCCCAAACTGGACGAGGTTTAATCCAGGCGCTTGCATCTTCATCAAATAACGGCGGCGTACTTGGGATTTTAGATACGCACCATTGCGACAAATCTTGGTTAAACGATTCTGCCTTAGAGAACGCGCCGTTCATAAGAGTGGCGCTACTGGTGTCAAAGTTTAACGGCTGATTAAATGCTGTCGCCTCGCTAAGCATATACCTCATATCAACAACACTACTGGTATCAAAGTCTAACGGCTGGTTGAATGATGTAGCTTCTTGAAACATACAGCTCATGTTAGTAACTTTACTGGTATTAAGGCTTAGCGGCTTGTTAAAAGATGCCGCCCTAGCGAACATATTGTTCATATCAGTAACATTACTGGTGTCAAGTTTTATTGGTTGGTTGTATGCTGTCGCACCGCTAAACATATAGCTCGTATTGGTAACTTTACTGGTATCAAAACTTAACGGCTGGTTGAACGATGTAGCACCATAAAACATACTATTTATAATAGTAACTTTACTGGTGTCAAAGCTTAACGGCTGATTGAATGATTCAGCCCCTTGAAACATACCGCTCATGTTAGTAACACTGCTGGTATCAAAGTTTAACGGCTGATCAAATGCTGTCGCACCGGCAAACATATTGCTCATATTGGTAACGTTTGAGGTGTCCCAATGCGAGATATCGCCATTAAAGCTACTTTCTCCGCGAAACAACATTGACATATCAGTTAGGTTTGAAGTAGCAGCATATTCAGCATGTTTAAAAGCATCTTCTTTGGTATAAACTGAAATATATTCTTTAGGATCGCCTTCGAAGGTGTGAACCTCACCTTTTGGTACATCTTTGTTGTAAACAACGCCAGTGTCAGTAGCTTTATACCAGCCAGTGCCAGGGTAGTCTTTAGCTAAACCTTGATCGTCTGGCTCAGCCTTTGGGTTAGAACCATCCTCCCCTCGTGGGCACGTACCCCAAACTGGAGGTACGATGTTTTCATAGCCTTCCCAACCTTCTGGTTGAGTTGGGATTTTAGCCACACACCATTGAGATAGATCTTGGTTGAACTTATCGGTAAAGTTGAACATAGCCCCCATATCCTCAACGTTTGACACATCCCATCCGCTGATATCCTGGTTAAATGCTCTCGCCTGAGAGAACATACTTCTCATACTAGTCACGTTTGATACGTCCCATTTTGAAATATCACTATTAAAAAGGTTAGCCATAGTAAACATGCGAGCCATGTTGGTTGCTGAACTTGTTTTCCAGTTTCTAATACCTACAATGTCAGGGACTTGGGCATAGAAAAACATCTTCTCAAAGTTAGTTACGTTTGACACGTCCCAGTGAGATAGGTTTTGACCGTTATAAAACGATTTGTATTCTTCTTCATTGAAAAAAGCGGAGCTTAAATCAGTTATATTTGACGTGGCCGCAACATAAATATTATCTACTGCGTCCTCTTTAGTGTAGACACTTAAATACTGTGTCGGATCACCGTCTGAGAATACATGGGTTTCACCTTCTGGCACACCCTTGTTATAAATAATGCCAGTATCAGTCGCTTTATACCAACCGTGGCCTGAATAGTCTTTATCTAGGCCTACATCGTTAAAAACGACATCAGGGGCGTGGAAGTTATCAACCTTTAAATTTAGCTCTTCAATCTTTCGTTCAATCTCAAAGATCTGATTTGAGTGGCGGCCCGTTTGCTGATAAAGACCTTCAATACCTTGAATAATCGTGGTTAAATTTTGGCCAATCGAACCTGCTAAAGCTTGAACCAGCTTTAGCATTTCTTCATGTGATACTAATTTTTTCATGTCGTCCTCTTAAATATTTCCTGCGTTATCGCCAGGTAGTTGGATTGCTTTTTGCAAGGCTGCTACAAACAACTGTGCATAACCCTCACCAAACTCTAAATCTTCTTCTGCTAAAGCGGCAATATTGGTGCGTGCCTGCTTTTGCTGTTCTGCACTGAAAGATTGAGCTTTTGCTGCACTAACGATACCGTTATCAGCCTGAGCTAACGCTGTAATCTTATCCGCCAATTCTTTCAAAGTATCTGAATCAGCATCGGCACCGTTGATTAAGTCGGTAACAGCTTGCGTTAATTCGTCCTTGGTAGCATAAGGTGCTACTAACCCAGGTAACGATGAAACAAGGGCGTATTCTTCGCCTTCTGGCGCCTTGTCAGCCTTAGCTTTCAACTCTTCTTTAGTTGCCAGCGGCTCAATAGCAGTTGCGATCCCACCCAATAGGCCTTCTTTTTGTGCCTCAAGATCATCAATTGAGGCTGCGCCAATATTGCTGCGTCCTTGTGCTTTTTGCTCTACTGTAAATTCCTGTTCAACTGTTACGTTAACCAGACCCTTATCGGTTTGAGCTAAAGCGGTAATCTTGTCGGCTAATTCTTTTAATGTATCTGAATCAGCATCAGCACCATTGATAAGGTCCGTTACAGCTTTTGTTAACTCAACCTTAGTAGCAAATGGGGTTAAGTCGATCTCTGGGATAGCGTCGATAGCTTCTTGGATTTTCTCGCCAGTCTTAGCAAGTTCACCACGGATCGCTTCATCTTCTGCTTTACGGGTTTCCTCTTCTGCACCAATAGCTTCTAACAGCTGGCTTGCATTAGCTTCAATAGAATCAGTCAATTCAGTTTTAGCTTGCGCAAGTTCGCTGCGTGTAGAATGAGTGTTGCTAAGTTTTTCTACTGCGCTGCTAAGCTCTGCCGTTGACACTGCATCAATGTTTTTACGGGCCGTTTCTTTTTCAGCTACTTTAAAGCTTTGTTTGTTAGCTGCACTTACTAAGCCTTTATCAGCCTGGGCTAAAGCTGTGATCTTGTCCGCGAGCTCTTTTAGCGTATCAGAATCGGCATCAGCGCCATTAATCAGGTCCACAATGGCCTGTGTTAGCTCGTCCTTAGTGGCGTATGGGGCCAAATCAGGAAGCGCTGAAACTAAAGCGTATTCCTCGCCTTCTGGGGCTTTATTAGCTTTAGTAGCAATCTGCTTATTGATAGCAGTATCAGCGTCTTGACGTGCTTTTTGTTCTGCATTGATAGCTGCTTGTAGTTGCTGGTCAGCCTTAGCAAACGCACTACGGATCGCTGCATCTTCTGCATCAACGGCTTCTTTTAGCTTTTGGTCAGCTTGGGCAAACTCGCTACGAATAACAGCACCTTCTGCTAGTCTTGCGCCCTCTTCTGCACTAATCGCTTCTTGAAGTTGCTGGCTAGACTGGGCAAGCTCGCTACGGATAGCCGCATCAACTGCATCAACTGCTTCTTTTAGGCTCTTATCGGCTTGTGCAAATTCGCTACGAATAAGTACGTCTTGTGCCTTGCGTTCAGACTTTTCTGCATTGATAGCGTTTTGAAGTTCAACACCTTTTGCACTAATAGCACCCGCTAGCGTGTTTTGGGCTTGTTCAAGCTCTTCACGATCGGCCTTGTCGCTCTTGACTGTTGTTACCGCTTCATTGAAGTCAGCCTTAGATACTGCGTCGATATTCTTACGTGCAATTTCTTTATTGGCTTCTTTAAATGCTTGAGCACTGGTAGCACTAACTAGGCCTTTATCGGCTTGTGCCAGGGCGGTAATTTTATCGGCCAACTCTTTCAACGTATCTGAATCAACATCAGCACCGTTAATCAAGTCATTAATAGCTTGGGTAAGCTCGTTTTTAGTAGCGAACTCGTTACGAATAGCTGTATCTGCTGCCTTACGTGCTTCACCTTCTGCATTGATAGCTTGTTGAAGTAGTTGGTCAGCTTGTGCAAACTCGTTTCGGATAATCGCATCTGTTGCTTTACGATCTCTTACTTCTGCATCAACTATCGCTTGAACTTGTTGATCGCCTCTAGCCAGCTCGCTACGAATGGCCGCATCTTCTGACTTACGGGCCCACTCTTCTGTTCTAACGGCTGTTTGTAGCTGTCGATCAGCGTCGGTGAAGTCATTGCGAATAGTGGCTTCACGAACGTTGATGGTTTCTCTAACATTTTCTTTAAGCTTTTGGTCTGCCAGGGCAAACTCACTACGGATAGAAGCATCTTCTACCTTACGCACCACTTCTTCTGCATCAATAGTTTTCTGCAATAGCTCGTCGTACTTGGTAAACTCGCTACGCATGGCCGTTTCTTTAGTATTAACAAACGCTGTAAGGGCCTCTTTAGCCATAGTATCTGAATGAGCAAATGCGGCACGAATAGCGGTATCTTGCTCTTTACGGCTAGTCTCTTCTGCATCGATAACTTTTTGTAGTTCAACGCCCTTAGCCTTAATAGATTCAGATAACTCTGTCTTGGTATCTGCAAGCTCACTGCGAGTTGCTTTAGCGTCGTTAATTGAAGTTACCGCTGCATCAAAAACTGCTTTAGATACTGCATCAATATTCTTGCGAGCAACTTCTTTGTTGGCTTCTTTGAAAGACTGTACTTCTGTTGCACTCACCAAACCCTTGTCAGCTTGAGCAAGGGCCGTGATCTTATCGGCAAGCTCTTTTAAAGAGTCAGAATCAACATCAGCACCGTTAATTAAGTCGGTGATAGCCTGGGTAAGCTCAACTTTAGTTGCGTACTTATTACGAATATCAGTGTCTTGTGCTTTACGGGTTGCTGCCTCTGAATCAATCGCTTTTTGTAGCTCTTGGTCAGCCAAGGCAAACTCATTACGAATAGCTGCGTCTGCTGCTTTGCGATCAGCTGTTTCTTTTTCGATAGCTTGCTCAGTCTGTCTGTTAGATTCAGCAAGCTCGTTACGAATAGCTGTATCTTCTTCTCTACGCTCTGCTGTCTCTTTATCTGCTGTGGCTTTTAACACTTTATCAGCCTGTGCAAATTCGCTACGAATGGCCGCATCTGCTGTATCAACGGCCTGCTTTAAAGTCTGGTCAGCTTGGGTAAAATCGCTGCGAATAGCTGCATCTGCTGCTTCAACTGCGCTTTTAAGCGACTTATCAGCCGCTGCAAACTCAACGCGAATGGCTGCATCTGCTGCGTCAACGGCTTTCTTTAAATCCTGATCGGCCTTAGTAAATTCGCCTCGAATGGCTGTGCCTTCCGCTTTGCGAGCATTTTCTTCTGCCTTGATAGAGCCTTGCAATTCAGCCTTGTTTGTTTCGATAGAACTGTTTAATTCAGCCTTAGCCTGGTTAAGCTCTACACGGGTGGCCTTATCTTTTGTAAGTGTGTCAATCGCCTTATTAAAGTTGATCGTTGAAACTGCATCGATGTTATTACGAGCAATCTCTTTGTTAGCCTCTTTAAACGATTGGACCTCTGTAGCACTTACTAGGGTCTTATCAGTCTCTACCAAAGCATCAATTTGATCAGAAAGCTCTTTTAGCGTATCGCTGTCATCGTCAGCATTGTTGACAAGATCATCAATAGCTTTTTTCAGCTCAACCTTGCTGGCAAGCTTACTAGCTTCTTCTTTGGTAGCATAGATTTCTTCTGCTTTAACGGTTGCTCCTTTAACCTCATTAATAGCATCAACAATGCTCTTTTTATTGGTAGTCGCAAGCTTATCAACACCGCCAACATCTTTACCGATGCGGGCTGCGAGCTCTTTTACGTCTGCATCCTTCGCAATAACGACGCCTTTAATACTCATACTTAACCTTCCTCTTCTTCGCCTGATTGTTCATAATCTGAAATATAACTACTACCCAACTTAATGTCGTCAGCCTTTAAGGCCTGCTTGCAGGCTTCTTCAAACTCTTGCAACTTGCTTTCTTCTACTAGAACATACGCCATAAATAAACTCCTATTGCTGTCTCTGGCCTTCATAATCAGGGATATAACCGTCCTCACCTACGCTCATATCGTCGTCTCTAGCAACTTTGCTAAGGCATTCATCTAAGCCGCTTACATCTGCACGCTTATAGCTACTACCCACTCGCATAACCCAAACTTCACTCAATCCACTGTTTAAAGCGTCCTCAATAGCTAGGAAACTAGGGTTTGCCACATCACGGCCCAGAATGGCTGAAAAATTGCCTTCATTGACCTTAAATGGGATACCCATAACGCCACGTTTGAACCGACCAATGATGATACCGTTCGTGACGTTTTGAAGTTTCGTGGATTCTGTCTTATCAATAACATCACCACGCTGTACGCCAACAGCGGTTTTTAAAATCTTAGTGTTGATCATAGATCCGCCTTAGTTTTTAACCTCTTTTTGAAGTAAGAATAAAAATCGTTCATCCCTGCCCATACCTATGCGATACAAGCTTGTATTGCTATCTAACACCTGCAATTCGCGCTCAACCTCATACCGGTCACGCTGGTATCGACAACAAAGCTTTGAATCTCTGATGTATGCAAATATCACATCTGATGTGATATCAGTTGCATATCTATTGTCATCAAGTGCCACCATAGGGGTTATACCACCTCTAATTGATGCAGCAATGCCGCCAACAAGCGAGCCATTGCGACCTACCCACAGTTTGGAGTCAATTCCAGCCTGGTAAGCTATTACCAGATTCATATTGCGATCAAAAGCAACTGAAACTGATGTTATATTCTTGTCGGTTAGCACTCTATCAGGCCTAGAAACGTCGGTACGCTGCAAGTAGATAGCTGCACCGTCCGTCCAAGCCTGCCAGACATAATCTTTTATACCTTGGGTGATATCGCCTATATCAGCACCACCCAAACAAAACGAGCGTGTATCAGGGTGTTTTCTATCCCTTGGCTCATTTAGATCTTCAAGCCATTTTCTGACACGCTTTATTTTGTTATTCGGTAACATTAAGCTCACCCTCGTAACGAGCCCATGTAAAGCGAATTGGTACTGTCAAGGTATCGTTTTTGGATTTAGGAATTGGGTCGTCACCGTCTTTTGAGCCATACTGAATCTGATAGTTACCCATAGTGGTAGGCACCAGTACGCTTCTAACTGGGAAACGTGCATCATCAAGGCCAAAGAAAATACTCATATCACGTGTATATGAGCCTTCCTCGTAGTCACTAAGAGTTACACTCGCGGCTGCCCCCATATTAATATTAGGCACGCCTGTAACTTCACCAATATCGCCAGCGTATGAGTAAAACTCACTGTACGTCTCTGATGCGTACTCAGTATCTTTTGCAAACACCATACCTACTTTAGATTCATAGTAAGCCCCTTCATCACCAATACCAGACAAGCGGCATTTAGCCTTATACAGCTTCTCGCCTCCGATATCGTCAGTGATTTTGATAGAAAAGTCTTTATCCGACAGTTCGAAAACCTGCCAGATACGGTAGGTTATCTCTAACACTTCATCATCTTTCAAAGTGATAGAAATTGGCGCGCCTTCGGCACTCTTAATTAAGGCTCTCGTGCAAAGGTGATACTCATCTTTGCTTGTAAACTCGCTAGCCAGCCCTACCTCTGAAATAGTCTTGCCGCTGATACCCTCAAAACGATATGTACTAGAACGCCAGGCTTTAAAATCCTGATCACCGCTTAGATATGGCTCTGATCCGCTGTCAGTGGCCTCGATTGAGTTATGCTTAGCTACAAAACTGATCAGCTTAGCCTGAGTGGCTTCTGGTGCCGTGTTACCGCTACCAACTAAGCAGTTAGCAAAAATATCATCACCATGGCCACCACCAAAAAAATCTAAGCCTGTGTTAAGAAACATGTTCTTTTGGTAGCCAGTATCTTGGACGGTTGAGCCGTCTTTCTTTTTGACAACGCAACGCAGCTCGCCTGCAAAACCTGTTTTCATTACTTAATCCTCTGTGTTGTAAAGATATCTAGTGGTTTAATAATTGGGGTGTAGCCGTCCTGGGAAACATCTATATCCACTTGCTCAAAATTAACCTTGGCTGCATCCAAGGCTTCAACTCCAACTAAATAGCCGCTATTTGCATCATAATTGCCAGCAAGGTAGCTGACATATTCGATATTTAACTGCTCTAAATTAGCGAGATAACCATCATTTAATGTTGCGTATTGGCCTTTGTCTGTTAAGTGAACACTCAACGCCTCAATGGCTGGCAAGTAACCGCTATTAACCTTGATATCAACAACGCTTAATGCTTGTTGTAATACCAGTGATAACTGCTCAATCTGTACCTGGTAGCCTTCAGTATTAATGGCTGTCTCAACTAGCCCGCTCGATATGGTTAAGTCTAGCAAGGTGTAAGTTTGCGTATAGAAGCCTGTTCCTATGTTTAAGCTATGAGTCTGTAATGCTTGTGATAATCGAACATCTAGTATTTCAGCTTGATGCGTATATCTTGAACCCACCTCTTTTTCTTTAATTTTCGATATACGCTCAATGTTTAACTGCTTGGCTGATGCACGGTAACCGTATTCATATTCAAATGATTTAAAGCCATAACGCAGTGATAGTGAAAGAGCCTCAAATCCCGCCTGATAACCGTCTACGATCGGCACTGGTTGTTTAACTACTGACCCTAGGTGAATATGAAGCGGGTCAATTTTTGTCTGATAGCCTTCTGTGATATCAAACGCCTTCCCAAATGTCGTTTTTTCAATATCAAAGTGATTAATACTAGGAAAGTATGCATCTACAACATCGGCTGCTTTTTTGATTAGCGATCTCAATTCAACGTCAAGCAGCTTAACCAATGGCTTGTAAATATCATCTTTGATGACTGGTATTGGGTATAAATTACTTTCAAATGCTATTTGCTCAAATTTCTTCCCGTCGGTAATCTCAGTCTCATTGCTAAGCTTTAGGGTGGGATTACCGATACGCAAAATCCATAATTCAGAGGCACCAGCAATAAAAGCATCTTGAACGATTGTGTAGCTTGGATTGGTTCTATCTTCGCCTAATAAGGCCTTGTAGTTTTGGGAATTGACCTTGAACGCCTTATCTGAACGGCCGCGTTTAAATCGGCCTACAATCACGCCATTTTGATTGATTGACGGTACGTTTGGGCCGGAATTTCCAGATACTTCGTCCTGGCTTATGCCTACTGCACGTCCTAAAGTATTGCTGTTTAACATTTAAGCCGCCCTTAGCCAAAAGACGGCTGCGATGCAATGCACCACAGCCCAAAATTAACGAATTACTAAAACTTTGCCGCGTGTCGCGTTGATCTGTTCGATATTGCGCAACACTCGCTCTTTAGTAATGCTTGGCTTTAATTCGATAACCGCTTCTTTACGAGCGTAAAATAAAGTGCGGCTATGTGGATCATATAGATTGTATGAGCCACTGTTATAAACAGTGATTTTTTCAAACTCTTCTTTTTTCGCTTCTGGTTTTGGTTCAAGCTCAGCTTCTTGCTCTACTTCTGGTCCAAGCTCTACCTCTGGCTTAACGCCTTCTTGTTGAGCGTCAAGAAATCGCCATACTAAAGCGTCTTTACTATCGCTTGAGCGATAAGCAACGCCCAGGCCTTTAAGCTCTGCTTGCAGCTCTTTAACCGTATAGGTTTCATCAACTTCTGCATATCCAGGGGTGATAACAAGCTCTGCTAAATTGCCTGGTACTTGTTTTGGTTCTGTCATAATCAGCCTCGTATTTTTGTCAAAAGAAAGGCCCTGTTGCCACAGACAACAAGGCCAATTCAGCCATACAACGTGGCGGTTACATGGCTAAGTTATCGAATTAAAGTGTTGGTAAATTGCGTAATTCAATTAACATGCACTGATTGCGATAACGTGGAATTGGGTTAGCTTCTGCTGCCATACGGTTATAAACCGCTACGTCTTTTTCAAACGCATTGGCTGATGATGCTAGAACCATAGTTGGGACTGCCACAGTACCTACGAATGGTGCTTTAGCTGGTGTTGTTGCACGTGGTACTAACAACGCATAGCCGCCCTGGGTTAATTCATCTTCGTTGAACACGCCCATTGAGGCTGGCACGTAGTAAATGTTTGCACCAGTGTTTAACTGGCCAATGCGGTAGATTGAGTATTGATCACCGTACTGCTCGCCAGTTGGGGTATATTCGTCGCGGCTCATAGCTTCAAAGAACGCTGCACCACGGTCTGACACGTATAAATCGTACTGACCAATAGCTGTGTTGGTGATTGTTGATAGTGCGGTACGAGCTTTACCTAGGACAACACGAATGTTTGAGTAAAGATCAGTTAATGTGGTATGAGTCACGCCAGCGATATCAGCATCAAACACTTTGACATGCTTCTCTTGGTTAGCTAAACACTGGTTAACTGCACCACGTAGCAAGCGGCCGTTTTGCTCAAAGTTGTACTTGTTGATAAAGATCATTTGAGCGGCTGCATACCAGTTAATGCCAAGCTCATTTTGTAGCTGGGTGATAGCGTCGATGGTAGCACTTGAACGTGCGCGGCTTGGATAAGCGTAAACGCCATAGTAGTTAAACGCCATGTCGTGACTTGGGGCGCGTAAAATATACTCACCTTTCTCGTCTTTACGTTCATAGTCAAAGATTAATTCAACTTCTACTTCATCTGCACCTGGGGTAGCACCATCGGTAGTGTCAAAAGCAACTTCAACTGTGTGATTGTCAAGGTCTGCAACTGCTGACTTAACGATAAAGGTATCAGCGCCTAAAGTAACCGGCTCAAGCGGCTGTAACGTGCTCTTACCGCCAAAAGTTGGGTGGTTTCGATGATTATCATTAGCAACTTCCACGCCGCGAACTTTAATGCTAACTCGACCGCCCAAGAATGGAGCTTTGATAGAGTCTTTATCTACAACAAACTTGGTAGTTTTGTTGTCACGAATTTCTTTAGTGTAAGCAACATGTGATTCAAGGGTGAACTTACCCTCACCAGCATCTTCCATTACCAATAGGTGACGGTTATCGAAGTATGGTAAACCAGCTTTTTCACCGTCGATTAATTCACCACGACGCATAACGCCCATATCCATGCCAGCGGTACCTTCGCCGGCAACGATTGGCACTTCGTTTGAGCCAGTAGGGTTAGGTAGCATTGAGATTAATGGGAGGCTGTTTGCGATACCCATAGTAATAACAACTTGTACGGCAGCTGGTACTACTGATAAGGCTTCATGGTGGCTAAATGATAGGCTGTCGAACGATGGATCATTGTCATCACCGCGATGCGCGTTTTCAGTAAATGCGGTAGCAGCTGATAAAGCTGATTGCACAACTTCTACTGGTGGCATATCACCGCCGTTACGACGTTGATACTCTGCAATACCATCACGTAAGCCGTCAAATACCGCTTGCTTGCCAGCTGTTGTAGCTGCGATGTTTTGAGCCTCTAACAGTTTTTGCAATGACTCAGGAATTGCCTGTAATCCCATTTCACGGTCATGCGAGTTGGCTGCGATCATTGAGTCAAATTGTGCAACGTCAGATTGTTTGGTGTCGAACTTCGCAAATTCACGCATAAATTGGCGTGTTTTGGTTAATTCACTAGAAACAACGGATAAATGTTGTTTGGCTTGTTCTTTATTCATAAGGCACTTCCTATCGTCATTGAAAAAAATTAAACATATCCGATAGGGTTATATTAAGACTCGCCTACATCGCCTATTTAGGGGTGTTCCAACAGCAAAAAACCGCCATTTAAGGCGGTTGATTGGCATTACTGACAGGCTTACATCAAGAAAGTCAAAATAAATACCAGGGCAAGGTTGATTACATCCAAAACCTTACTTATATGGCGTCTCAACATCCTCAATTTTGCTTTCATCGAACGCATCTAAATATTCCAGGTCAAATCTTTGGTTTAATAGGTACCTATGGCCATGACTCACCAATAATGAATTACCAACCACGCCCACGCACTCATGGTATTCTTTATGGTTGTTTAGCAAGAAACAAAACAAGTCGCCTTTTTTGGGGTTCCAGTCTGGTCTCATTCTTATGCGATCATCGCCTTCCAAATCAATATCGTAAGGCTCAATCAATACCATTGAACTAAATTGCTCTGGTGTGATAAACATGCCGCTATCGTGCATAGGACCACCTAAGCTATCTAGTAGCACGACCATTGCGTGTCCTAAAGGCTCATAGTCTATTGAATGCTCATCACTGTCACTTACTGTACCCAGGCCTGCCCATGACAAGTCTGAACGCTCATAATCATCATCACTCACTGTTAGCACTTTACGCCTAAATACAAACGTCGGAATCGTTGATTGATTGCGTAGTGTGATAATGCGCGTACTTAGTGCCTGGCCGTCTGTGACTAGCTTATTTTCAATTTTAAGCGTCATCGTTTACCCCATTTCTTCTCAAAGTCTTGAATATCTGCTTTGTATAGCTGCTTATATCTATCAGGTATGCCTTTTTGCTTTAACTGGCTTTGAGCGTACTTATAACTGCTTAATTCAGCCTTTGTTGGCTCGTGCGGGCGTGCTTTGGCTTGTCGTTTTTGTTCAGTGCGTACTTTTTGCTCAGCCTGTTTAACAGCTTGCTTAATAACCTTCGACCAATGTAAACGGCCATTCCAGTTGTTTAGGGCCTCTGTCTGCTTGCCAGCCTCTCGCTTGACTTGCTGGCTAGTGCGTCTATGCGGCTTAACCTGGTTCTCTGCCTTGGCTATATCGGCCTTGGCATAGTCTCTGATCTGATTGAGCATGATACCGCTTGTTAAGTGTTTCATTACTCGCAATGTATGCTTACAAGCCACGCCCGTTAGATTGGGGTTACGTGTCGATGGATAGCGATTTTCATCTATTCCATAGTTGTATTTACCAACGGTGGCTATATAGCGATACCAGAATTGATGACGGCCACAATCGCAATCAAACCTTACCTTGCCGTGTAAGATACTGTTCCTTATCTCTGTCATGCTAGGCGGCTTGGTTCTTAGCAGCAATCCAGGATAATCTAGCAGCTGCACTGTTACTTTGTGATTAGCAACCTTACTTTCTGGCCCTGAGTTGGTTAAGAAAAATAAGGTATTGCCTTGCCGCTTGTAAACCATGGCCATGTATATTTGCTTGTTAGCACGCTGGATATCTACTGGCCTTGAATTATTAATCACATCTTGAGGTGTGATACCGCCAGCAAACTTTTTAGCCGCTTTCTTAACGTTTGCTAAGTATGCGTCTAATACACTTGCGTCTAGCACCTGCATTAAGCTTTGGTTACGCTTAGTGTTGCCTAGCGTAAATTCCAATAGCTCGCTTGCTGATATGCCAGCTAAGCTTTTAGCACTGGCTACCAGGCCCTCCAATTGCTGGTTAGTTAGCCTCTCACCGCCTTTAATATCTCTGATCGTATCTTTTAGATACTGATTATGACGGCTGGCAAACTTGCCCTGCTCGCTGGCTTGCCTAGCTGTATCAATACGCCAGCGTCTAAGCTCCTCAAGGCTCATTTTATTAACGAGCCTGTCTTGCCTGCTTACTGGGTCGTCGTGATTCTGTGGACTGTTATTGTTAAACCAATCAGTATCTAGGCTATCCATTTACATCTCTTTCAAATACTTGCGTTTAATTGCAATCAAATCCACGGCCACTGGCAAAAAGATAATTTCCTTGGGTAGTGGTTCGCCAATTCTATTCGTGCCAGCACATACCATCACTACATCTGCATAGCTGCGATTTTTATATGCTCTAAAAGCAATTAGCGTAGGATCGTGAACTTCATCATTACCCACTTGCCAAGCGATTAATCTATCGGTACGGCCACGTCGATAGAGTAAATCAACGTGGTCACGTATCGCATTATGATAAATATTCAATACATCCATAATTAGGCCGTTCTTAGCCAATAAGCGACAACAGTTGATGGCTGTACGTTATTATGGGGTTTATCACCCCCAACATTTGAGGCTACTAAGTTTGAAGGCGACGCACTTGTACTTTGCGTTGCAGGCCTTGTGTTACCTCTAATATTACTCACTACAAAGTTTAAGTCGTGAGTGTGGCTAGGTATTTCAGCAACGGTAAGCTTGTGGTCATATTCACCAAACTCTGTTTTTAGTTTTTTAGTCCACTCAGGGTCGGCCGCTTTGGTTGATATGCCAACAAGCGTTTGACCTTCTGCGAATCTAGCCCACGTGCCATAACCTAAAGCCGCTTTAACTTCTGCACCGCTCTTATAGTCATTGGTCGTCACATACAATGAGCCAATTGGTAATTCAGTGACCTTGTTTTGGGCAACTGTTAACTGCTTTTGTAACTCGTCAATCTGTTGTTTCATTCCAGCCAGATCAGACTCTCTTAGATATTGGGTATGAGGGTGTTCTGCACTAGTATGGGCAGATAAATCAGTCTTTTTAGCGTATTGCGTATGCGGATCAGCCGCACTTGTATGGGCTGATAAGTCTGTTTTCTTGGCATACTGCGAATGAGGGTCAGCCGCCTTGATATGATTAGCAAGACCGTCCTCTAAGTTGGCTATATCTTTACCTTGCTGCGTTAAATTGCCACCCTGCTGAGATAACGTACCTTTTTGAGCGTCAAGCTCTTTTTGTAGTGCCTGGTTTGCCGCCTCAAGCTGGCTAGTTTTCTGATCGCTATCTTTTTTGAGTGTGTATTGAGGGTGTGGGTTTGCGTGGGCCAGGTGTCCTGCTAAGTCGCCAGCTGCACCGTTGATGTTTTGGCCAAGCTTATCCACCTTCTTATCGAGCTGTGTAAGCCTATCAAGCTTAATATATTGAGGGTGAGGATCTGCTGCCGCTAAATGGTCTTCCATCATCTTAACAGCGATAGGGCTGTTGGGATCGGCTTCAATTGTTATATTCTCAACGTCAATTTCGCCTAACGACAAGCCAAAGCTGCCAACAAATGTGACGTTTGCATAAACGGTAAACAATGGTCCGGTACTGGCTGCAATTGCAAAAAGCTTGTTGTCGCTGGTTAGTAATCCAACTTCGTAGATATCTTTTGAAGTGACACTATTTAAGGTCACGCTAAACCGTAAAGACTTACTTTCGTTCTCGATGCCGCTTGTCACGATATCGGACCGCATAGTCTCCGTTTTAATGCGTGTTTCTCTGCCATTTGGCACGTATTTTGACGTGCCAGCGACAAATGTCTTTAAAGATAAGCTTATGCCTTGCTTTTGAGCGTCTAACACTGCTAAACGCCCTGCTTCGGTTATTTTAAATATAATTGGGTTTGGTTTATTAGCCATGACTTACGCAATCCTTAAAATTTCAGTACTGCATAAGTTTAACCACTTAGGCTGGCAAGTCTGCCGTGTGTTCCACTTTCCCACCTAGTCACCAAGTAATTCATCCGCTGCTTGCTTCAATAGGTCCAATTCGTCGCTTTCATTGCTACCTATGTTTAGATCTTCGTAACTTTCAGCCGGCGCATAGCTTATATTTTCCATAAAGCCAAACGCTATGGTATCTGCAATATCCGGTGACTTAATACCCTTTTTGAGCATGTCTTTTTTGCTCATCATGCACCAGCGCGCCTTTTCGTCAAAGTAATACGGTAAGCGCGTCATCTGTTCTTCTAAGTTGGTGATTACCTGGTACATTTTTTTGACTTTATCGCTTACACTGAAATAGCCTTTTTCGACCGCCTTAGCCATTGATACATAAGCGTGGCTGCGCTTGTTCATGTAGTAGCGTTTGAGCGTGTTGTTAAAGCAAGGTGAACCCCAATTCACTTCATCAAAATACACCCCGTCAGCTTTTACCGACTGCGTTAAGCCCATACCAGCGCCTAATGGATCAATCACCAATGTTGCCCCCGGGTAATCACTCATTACATCATTAATTTTGGCTTTAAGCGTATTGATATTGGCTCTATTACTAAACAGCGGTATATCCAGTAAATGTACGTGTCTCTCAATACGGCCCTTAACCATCTTATCAACGACTTGCAGCACCGATATCACGCTACTATCGCGGCCAACATCGCCGCCCACGTCCACGGTTACGATGATACCCCACTTGTCACCCTCTTTAATCACGCAAGGGTGAGCCTTCATATTCTCGTAGTCAGTGCGCGTTAATAGGTACTCGCCTTTAAGCTCTGGAAACTTACCGCGAATACGAATTAGATACCCTGGACTGTTTCGACTGCCATACTGATATAACGCCTCAATCAATTTTTCTTTACTAACAATCGGTGACATTTCACCGTTGAACTCAAGGGCAATCCATTTACCGCCATTATGGTGGCTTAACTTATGGTGTGTGTCGTAGAAGAAACCAGTATTTTTAGCTGGCTGGCTGGTCAGTACGGCCCGGTTGTTTTCATGGGTCAATGCACCAATAGCAACTTCCATAACCGCGTCATCAATACCACAAGCTTCATCAGCCCATACCATGTAGTGATCGCCGTGTTGACCGGCAATGTTAGTTGGCTGGTGCTTCGGTGCGGTCTTAGCAAAAACGAACCAGGTATCTTTAAAACCCTTGATATAGATCTTTTCTGCCAGCACGACAACATAATCAGCAAGCCAGCCTAGCGCCTTGTTGTTGCGTAGGCGCTGCAAACAGATATTAATCTCTTTCCAAACAACCGTTCTAAGCTGTCCGATTTGAGGCGCGGTAAATAGCATTACCGACTCGGGGTAAAACAAAAGGTGCCATAAGGCGATAATGCCAGCCGATCTACTCTTACCAGTACCGTGGCCAGACGCAACGCTTGTACGACTGCCAGGCACAACAATAGACTTAAATAATAGCTCTTGCTGCCAGGTTACCGCTTGTCCGGCTTGTATTGTCATATCTAAAGCTTCAACGGCAAAGCGTGTAATGTCATAGCGATACCTTTGGCATACTTCCTGCCATTCAGGTAACAGCATTAAATCATCTAGCATCAACTACCCCATTAAATACTAAAAGGCATTAAACCATAGTCGCTATCCTTGTCGTTTGAGCTATCATCAAGCGTTATTGGAGCGGTTGACATAAGGTAGCCGCCGTGTATCTTTCTAGCCGCCCAAATAGCCAATAAAACGGCCATGTGGCCATTGGTAATACCCATTGAATCAAAGTCTAATACTTTTCCTCGTTCGTCCATTTTGCGCATCTGAATAACGTCTTTTGGCTCATATCGTCTTAACGCATCCTCAATCACAATTAAGCCTGATCGCTGGGCTTCGTTATAGACAGCCATAACCTCAGCCATTTGCTCGGACTCGTTAAAACTCATATCCCAGTAATCAAAAATCATTGGCGTATCAGTGACCACCACAGCATTATCTTTTGGTACTGGCTGCTCTTTCCACGTGGCTTGTTTTTTAAGCATTACCCTGCCTGATGCTGGCAAGACAACGCCCAATACGCGTATAGCCTCGCCAGCGTAAGCGGCCGCCCTTGCATCAATAATTACTGGTGTGTCTTGTGCTGCGTTATTCATTGCTAGGTGGCTCTATCTTAGTTTCGGTGATTACACCTGTTTTAAGATCAATAGCGACCTTAACTCCCAACTCTGTATAGTCATCGGTAACGTCTGCCTCAGTAACAAAGCTATTAAGCTTCTCATAACTATCACGGCTTCCCCCAATTGGCTTGCCGCCCTCGCCTGGTATTGGCTCTCTTGGGCTGTTAATCGCGGGCCCGTTAGGATTATTAGGGTCAAGCGGTATCGTTGGCTTCTCTGGATCATAATTAGGATTAGGCCGCGTCGGTAAGCTCTCGTATGGCTCTCCAGTATCGGTCACCTCGTCCCAAGCACCGCCCAAGCCTACAAACTCAGGAATAGCACCGACAATGGTGCAATCAACAGTGGCGATAAACAGGTTTTTAAGATCGGTTGTTGCACTATCAGGATAAAGACTGTTTTCTAACACCCTAAAATTCCAGTCATCTTTAATTGGCTTACCCTCAAAAACCCCAACGTCATAAGGTACTGGGAATGTTCTTTTCTCTTCGTGTTTCCAAAAATTCGCAAACTGCCTGGCAATATCTGATGCACTGTGGGGATCGGGGCTAAAAAAGGCAATTTGACAGCGATAAGCCACGGGAACCGATCGCATTTGCACTACTCGCTTTAATGGGTCTTGAGGTAGTACCACGTTTACCCAATACGGTAAGCCGCCTACCTGGTCATATTCAGGCGGCGTTTCAATCGGACTAATGGCCGTCATAAGCACTGGCAAGTAAACAGACGAACCGGACTCATTTTTATAACCAGCGTTTTTTGCGTTATCATTCTCTTGTATTGCTTTTAGCATGCCCTCTACGTCATCAACCATTGATGTTTTAGCCACAACAATAGCTGCTTCCAACCTGCGTCGTTTCCAGTCATAAACGCCCTGAGTGGTTGGCATGCACCATTGTCTAAAGTCTCTTAGTTTCATGGCCCAAGCTATCTGTAAGCATTCAAGCGGTGATAGCAGTCGTTTTGTCTTGCTCATTGCTCAATCCTTAATTAAAGGCCACGGAATCTATCAACGATGCTGATGCGCTCTTCTTGTCTATCTGACTTGCCAGCCGCTTTATCTAGCTCGCTTATGCGTAAATCTGCGTCTGACGTATTGCCAATATGAAAGCTATCCCATTGAGCCTTAATTTCATCAAACGGCTTAGATGGGCAAATTAGGCTGTCAAAAAGCTCTAATTCTCGCTGCTTCTTGCGTTCCAATACTTTTTGCCGGCGCATTTCTGCATTGATCAAAGCGTCCTGGGCCGCTAGTGCTTCACGCTGATAATGGCTTACCAGTGACTCTGAATGTAGGGCCGTTTGCATTGAATCGTATTGAGCAACGATGATACGCTCTAAGGCCTCTTTTAAGACAATCTGATCCTGCGGTAAATCAATGAGGCTATCAAAGCATGCCTCACCTTCCGTATAAGCACCGTTTAAAATACTGTCAAAGATGCCATCGCCTTTGTTTGTCGCGTAATTAGGTGTTCGCACATAGTCAAAGCCATGGAAGCCAGTAACCTCATAATATCCGTCTGGCTTGCGTCTGCGGTTAATAGCACTGCTAAACCCGCCAGCTTTATTCGCGTATAAGCGTGCTGCAAATTGGCCGTCGTCTGTATCTAAGAACTCATGCTGGGTAACAACGTTGCCGTCATCGTCAGCTTCAAGCCTGATCGTGCGTAAGGCTGGCTGGATTTTAATAATACGGCCCGTCTTTTCATCCACCCATTGGTCTGGTGGGTACATGCCAAAACGTGCTCGTATCTCATGGCCATTAAAGCCAAACAAATCACCACTGCTAACAAGCTCTTGAACCTCTGGTGAGTTAATCTTGTTAACCATTGAGCGAATATCTAAATCTGAACGGTCCTGGCCGTTGTATTTGCGGCCACGATCCGCCAGGTTGTATGTAATAACTTTCGTTTTCTTAGCCATGAAAAAACCCCTTAAACAAGGCATAAATATTAATAATATGGCCTTAGTTTAAGGGGTCAAGCTGTTTTGCCTTTGGGGTGTTCCTTTGGAGTCTTAGTCCCAAGCTCTACTCATACCAATACCGCCTGTAATTGCATGTGCCAAATCTCTATCAGACACGTTTTGGCCTATGCTCTCATTATTTGACTGAACAATGATGGGCTTGTCTAGACCGCCACCTGCCAGCGGCAATCTAAATGAAGGCATATCTGGTATATTAAATACGTTTTTAAGAATAGAAGAACCTAAATCAAGGCTTAATGATTGCTTGGCTGACTCGTATTTAGGTAGGCTGGCCGGTTGATAGGCTGGCGTTTTACCTGCAATAAAATTGTTAGCTAAGCCACCAACGTTAACACCTAACACACTGTTAGTTGTTTTGGTTTTCTGCTGAACCGATTGAACCGCTGTATTATTGTAGATACCCTCTGCAATTTTCGCACGCTCTCTCTTTTCAGCCTCAACTGCACCTGGTCGCTCGTAGTGCTCTGACATAATAGCCCCGGACTGGCCTGCTGTTTTGGCTTGTTTTAGCTTATTACCAGCCGCCTTCTCTTTACCCTTCGTTAGCTCATACTGAATAAAAGCTAACTGCTCTTCGAACGACGCTTGCTGTACTGACTTACCCATAGTGCTACGGAAGTCTGCAAGCCTGCTATCTCGCCATTGAGCTAAGCCATGTGCCCTATATACACCGTTTTTATCTTTATCCCCTTGAGCTCTAGGGTCGAACATACTTTCTTTTTGAATGTTGCCTACAATGCCGGCGGCTTGTTCTTTGGTCCACCCTTGAGACATAAAGTATTGCATAGCCTCGTCACGCTTGGCTTTTTGCTCCTGTGTTGTTAGTCTGCTTGAGCTAATATCAGTAATGCTACCTGTTGGTAGTGTCCCATCTGGTATCATACGTGCAATAGTGGGCTTAATCTTGCCTGACTTAATTTCTTCGTAGTAGTCTTTGTTAGGCGCTGCGGTATTGCCGTATTTTTCGCCTTGCTTGTAGTCTGAAACCCACCCTTCTTTTGTATATACCGCAACGTGACCGTAATTATGCTTAGACTTACTGTTTGAAGGCATGCTCATAACATCGCCAACTTGAGGGGTATAACCCTCACTGTATGCCACCTCTTGAAACTTGCCTTTGTTAAGGTTGATTAGGTTTTTCGCCGCGTCAACCCCGTTACCCGATGCCTGTAAACCTTGAGCACGAAAAGCATCATTCACGTACTTAGCGCAAGCGCCAAGCGATACATATGCCGCATTTTTAATCGCATAATCACTGGCATTTGCTGCCGCTTGAGTTGGTGCGCCACTGCCACTATCGCCACTGAAAAAGCTACTAACGCCATCACCCATTCTTGATAGCCACGACTTCATGCCGCCGGCCGCTTCACTTAGTTTAGAAAGGACCGGTGCTAATCCGGTCTCCCACTTAGTTTGCATTTTTTGAGGTAAGTTGTAAGCCTTAATACTATCGGTCCATGACTTAATATGTGGTGAAGCTGTACGGCCTAAAACCTCGCCGCCCTCGCTACCTATCCAGCCACCCACGGCCGCCCCAATAGCGGTACCCACCACTGGGACTGGTATTAGTACTGAGCCGATTGCACCACCGGCCATAGCCCCAGCGCCTCCACCAGCTATGCTACCAATACCCGCTGTTCTTTCTTCATTGTCGAGCTCGTCCCATCGACTTGCCAGGCTGCCTGCTCCAATAGCTGTGGCCAGAGGGGTTAGCACCCTAGTTTTACCAAGTGCTTTAGCGGCATTACCAATATGTTTACCGCCAGACTTGCCAGCACCTAAGATAGCGGCCCCAGCTCCAGACAAGATGGCCTTAACGCCTTTACCTTTACCCTTGCTCTTATCCTTGCCCCTGCCTTTGCCTTTTCCGCCGCCTCCCAAAAGACCTAAGCCACGCCCTAATTTACCTAATAGTGAGCCCTCACCACTCGGCATCCTCTTTAGGATCTCACCTAGCGTTTCCTCGTTCTGCTTATTGTGTCTTGCCTGTTCTTTTGGCAATGGCTCTTTACGCTTCAAGCTTTTGTATTTAGAGAATGAGAACCTGCCGGCCCTTAAAGCTGCCTTGCCAGCCATTCCACCCATTTTTCCAGCTTGTGTAGCCATATTAAATAGCGGGCTTGCTACGTCTTTAACCTCATTCATTGACGCAATTAGCGGATCAATATCTTGAGTACTGCCATAACTACCATAACTTGTGCGGCCACTCTTGGCTATCTTAGACAATGAGTCAAACAGCGACTTCTCTTTGGCTGTAAAACGGCCTAGCTCGTCACGTTCACTGTCATTTTTCTTTTTCTCACGTCCGTTTTTGCCAATAGGATTGTTTGCCTTACGTATTGCACCAGTTGCAATAGGTACGATGCCAGCTACGTCATTAGTAGTATCTAAACCTTCCCTGCCTCTATCAGCCGTTGATCTATTAACATCATTTGAGCCGCTATCGCGTTGGATATCAGCCCTATTTGTAGCTGATCCTGACTTGACGGTAGCATTTGAGGTGACATTGCTAAGAGCACCACCGTCCTTGCTACCCGCTGCCTTTTTCTCGCTTTTTACTGTCTGACTTGCACTCCTTAATTCCTGCTTATGTTGCTGCTTTGACTGTTCCTGGCCTTGCATACCTGGCTGGCTCGCATTATTTCTATCTACGTTATTAGGGTCATAAGTTGGCACAACGCCCTGAATACGCATAGACTTTTTGTTGGCTATACGCTCATTAGACTTGGCTATACGGTTTAATACCGTTTGGTTAATCTGATTTTGTGATTTGAGTATCTCAATGATTTCTTGAGTATCTTCACCAATGGATTTAATGCCGCTTTCTAACCGCTTGGTACCAACGATGAAGCCTTGGTCGTCATAATTAAGATAAGTTGCCATGATAAAGCCTTAATACTGTACGTGTGGCTTGAATTATGGCATTACTAGCGGGTTGTGACTTTGAGTGTTCCTAGGGGCATGAAAAAGCCCAACCGAAAGATTGAGGCTTTTGAATTTGACAGGCATAATTAAGCTAAAGATAGCGGCCTATACCATGTCAAGGTAACGCTCTAATTAATCAATGCTCAAATCTTAAATTCGACCACACTCCAAAGGAGGATATACTATGCAAAAATCTGTCTTATCTGAGACTGTAAAAAATAAGAATATCGTTATTACTGGAGGTTCTAGTGGTATTGGTGAGAGTACTGCCTATTTACTCGCTCAAGCAGGCGCACATGTAATTTTAATTGCTCGAACCCTCAATGACCTAGAAAAAGTGCAGTCCAAGATTAATACATTTTCTGGTAAGGCGAGTATTTATAGCTGTGATTTAACCAACATAGAGGCTATTAACAAAACCACAAAACAAATATTGAAAGAACACGGATTTGTGGATATTTTAATAAATAATGCAGGCCGTTCCATTCGGCGCTCAGTTAGCGAATCTCTAGGGCGTTTTCATGATTTTGAACGCACCATGGATATTAATTATTTTGGTCCAGTAAAGCTCGTATTGGCTTTTCTTCCTAGTATGTTAAAGAGAAAAAGAGGTCATATCATCAATATATCTTCTATTGGAGTTTTAGCGAATACGCCTCGCTTTTCAGCATACGTAGCTTCAAAAGCAGCCTTGGACGCATTTAGTAGGTGTCTAGCAGCTGAAGTTAAGGGTAAAAAAGTTCATTTAACTTCTATCTATATGCCTCTAGTACGGACCCCTATGATCGAACCTACTAAGATTTACAAATATATGCCCGCTTTAAGTCCTGAAGAAGCCGCAGATTTAGTTGCTAAGGCGATTATTGAGCAGCCTGTAAGTATCTCCAGTAATATGGGCCGTTTTGCATCCGCTACTTACGCTTTAGTGCCTAAATTTAACTTAGGCATTCAGTCTTTAGGGTATCGTATTTTTCCAGATTTTAAGGCAGCTAAAAAGAAAAACGCTAAACCTAACATTTTACAAAGAAGCTTCGCCCGTATATTGCCTGGCGAGCCTCACTAATTATATGGGCATACTCCCAACCCCACAATAGTTAGGCTGGGTGGGAGTATGTCAACATGCTAAACCAAATAAGAGTTATTGATATCTTTTCTCTTATACTCTGAACTTGAGCTTAAGCTTGCCCAAATAACATTACGCCATGTATTAGTGAAGGTCCTAAGAGTACCATAAACAATCCGGCTAAAATCATTGTTAAACTTGCTATAACGCCTTCATCTTCATTGCGCTGACTTGCCCGGGCGGTACCAAAACCGTGTGATGCATTGCCAAATGCGATCCCATTTGCAAAATGGGAGCGAATACGAAAAAAAGCCAAGATCATATCCCCTAAAATCATTCCCACCATCCCTGTAATTAAAGTAAACAATGAAACCAAAGAGGAAGATCCGTGGATTTTTTCAGATAAGTCTAACGCAAATGGTGTCGATATTGAACGGGCCATCAAGCTATACGTCAAGGTTTCATCAAAGTTGAATAAGCCGGCAAATATATATATGCTTAAGACTCCTACCACCATCCCAACAGTTACAGAAGCGGCCAAAGCCAAAGCATTCTGACGTATTAAACGACGATACTCATAAATAGGTATAGCAAAAGCAACCGTTGCAGGGACAAGTAACTGCACAATCCAAGCTGTATCTTCCCAATATGTATCATAAGAGATATTAAAAAAAATCATTAATGAAAGTGTTACTACTGGAACTGTGATAGCAGGGTTTAGACAAGATTTTCGATGGCGCACATAAATTACTTTAGCTATATAATAAGCAGCTAATGTCCAAATGAGGCAAAGAATGGACCAGATATTCATCGCAAATCCTCACACATTATCATCATTTTTTAAGTTTAATTGGGCTTTATGAATCTGATGACGATAAAATCTCCGCTGCAAACGGTGCGCCATGATAAAAGTTAATGCTGAGCTTAACATCACCATCGCGGTACTCAAGATAATGGTCAGCATTAATTGCCAGCCCTTACTGACAAACAGCGCCTTATATTGAATTATTGACATCATAAGCGGGATAAACATTAATACTAATTCGCCCAAAACAAATTTTGCTCCCAGTCTGACCCAGCTAACCTTAATAGCACCGCTCATTAATAATATCAGCATTAAAAACATTCCCAATACGCCTGAGGATAAAGGTAGATGCAATAATTCAACTAATATCTCGGCACAATACCAGACAGCTGCGATAATAACGCATTGTATAAGCACATAAAGCCAGGATTGACCATAGAACCTTTGAAGTGCCAGTTTTGTTTTAGCTAAAAGACAGGGGGATAGACGAAGATTAAGATTACGCATAATAGTTGTTGTTTGTTAACTCGACACCCCTTATTATAAAAATACTATAGCCATAAATTATGAATTATATTTTTATTTTTATTCCTAATTTATATAATAAACTTCGTTCTTTCTCCTAAATGTGGTCTATTATTTATGATAACTTTGAAGCAATTACTCTGCTTTGTGACAGTTGTAAAAACAGGTGGATTTCTTCAAGCGAGTATTCAACTCAATCTAACCCAACCCACCGTTACCAAATCTATCAGTAGTCTTGAAGAATATTTAGGTGTAGCTCTATTTGATAAGCCGTTAACTCATAGAAAGCGGCTGGTTAATTTAACGGAAATTGGCGAGCACCTTTATATTCAAGCAGTTGATATATTACAAAAGGCAGATAATCTTGAACAAACAGTATTAGATTACCAACAATTAAAAGGCGGTAAGTTGCGTTTGGGGATCTCACCGTTAGGCAGTGAAATATTAAGCGAAGCCATTTTTAACTTCTACCAAATGCATCCTAGTATAGAAATTTCACTTATCGAAGATGGGGCTGAAGCACTTAAGGATGCCCTCTTACAAGGGCAGCTGGATGTGGCAACATTGATGAAGCCGATTGATGATGATTTTGACTACTTGTCGATATGTAGCTATCCAGTAGTGGTCGTTGCAAATAAAAAACGTATGGGGAAACAAAAAACCAAGGTAACACTTAAATCGCTATCAAATGCACCTTTAATCTTATTTACCTCTAATTCATCATTTACCCCAATGATTATACAAAACTGTCAAGTATTAGGTTTTGAACCTAATATTATTTGCCAAACTAATCAGTGGCACTTACTTATTGACATGGTAAAACAAGATATGGGCGTAACTCTTTTACCTCAATATTATACTCAAAAACTGGATTTAACAGAATTAGTCTGCTTACCCCTCACCCAGCCTCAGTTAAAATGGGAGCTTGTCATGGCTTGGCGTCGTCATCGCTTGCTTACACCGAGTATGCGGGCATGGTTCGATAACATAAGAAAAAATATATAACCAGGCCATGAAACTAACTTCCTCACCTTCCTTAGATTTACGAGCATATAGCTTGTATAATTTTGATTATCTAAATAATGAGCTTTATATTGATCTGGGACTGCTAGTTCGAGATCAATTCCCTTTCTGCCAAAGTTGCTAGAAAATTACTTCAATTTTTATAGCGTTTTTTGTTTGCTGCTACCTTTTCATCAATCATATGAATTTTTGGTTATTGTTTGTAACCCTTTTTTAGGAGTATGTCAGTCTTCATCAAATTCTGCATCTTCAATATTCTCAGCATCACCATTACCAAAAAAATCAGGGTCATGCTCAAGCTGGGTCAGCGACTGCATCCGCTCTTGCAACTGCCTATGCAGTTTTTCACGAGCCGCACGCTCTTCTTCGTCAATACCTGCCAGCGCTTCAAGCGCCCCTAAACGGCGCTCTTGTTCTGATTGCTTAAAGTCTTCAGCACTAATACCGCACATGGGCATTTCTTGTTCAGCAATCACCTTTTGTGCCTGGGTTAAATTACCCAATACAAAACTTAGACTTTTTATCACCCCTAACTTCTTAGCAATAGGGTCCTCTTCATCATCATAGAACCTATAATCATCATCGTCACCAGTACTAACGTGGTCCAACTCAATAGGTGTTGGATTTAATACGTTTTCTGCTACGTCAAGTGATAGCATAGTGATTGCATCTTCTAATGCACCCAGATTATGCAGCCTATTTCTGTGTTTAATAATGACGCTGGCACGCTGTTCAGTTGAGAGAACGATTTTCTGTTTTGTTTTCTGCGTTTCGTTAATTATCGTTCTGTAAACCTGATTTTTAGGTTCGTTTTTGACTTTATTGTTTTTATCGTTCTCTTGTTTTTTTAGCGTTCCGTTTCGTTCACTACTTTTTTTGTTCGTTCTGTGTTTTTGGCTATCTTTTTTAGGCTCTGGTGTAGAGTCTAAGACAGGTAATTTCTTCCAATCATACTTTTTCGCCCTATTGTACACGGCGGATTTAGAAGCTGGCGCCTTATCCCCGTAAACTTCTTGCAAATGCTCAACGACGTCTTGATAAGAAATATTTGGCTCACTTTCCCATAATGCTTGAGCCGCCTCCCAAACTTCTTCAGGCACTTTAACTCTTGCCATCAGTTAACCCCTTTAACCATTTCTTCATCGCTATATACAGGTTCCGGCAAAGGTAGACTGTACTGATAGTCGCAATCAAGATCAGATAGCATGATATGCTTATCTTCTTTGTCTAGTCGCTGCTTTATCTGCATCATTTGCGTCTCAACGGCCATAATTTGCCTCGCTTGCTTAGATTCAATCTTACGTATTGTTGATATAAGACTTTTAGCGCTTTGAGCGATTTGAGAGTCTTTTTGAACCTCTTGCTCTTTTAGCAGTCTGCATAACTGTTTCGCCTCAGCCAATAGCGCTTCTTGATCATTGACGCAAATCGATTTCATATGCTCAGTGATTGTTTCGGCAAACTGTTCTGTTAAATGCTCTACCATTGCACGCGATTGAGTCACCACATGATTAACAGTGCTTGCCAGCATATCCATCTCTGGCTCTACCGATAAGCCGCAAATATAATCAAGCGACTGGTTATAAAGATTTTGAAATATCAGCAAGTCTGTAAGCGTTAAATCCTTATTGCCGTTCTCAATTTCACTAATACGGTTTCTATTGTTATCCACATTCCACACAATGCGCATGACCTCAGCTTGCGTCATGCCAGCATTCTTTCTTGCAGCCGCTAAATTACGACCTACTGTTACTCTAATTTGCCTTAACTGTTTATCCGTAAACCCAAGCCGTTTTTTTGCCACACGCGCGCCCTCATTGCAGTTTTTTCTGTCATTGATATAATCATGTTGCCTAATGGAATAAGGGCTGGAATTGTCATCCTTTGGCGCTCATGTAACCGCATGAGCGCTTTTTTTGGCCTGTTTATTTGTCGGCCGTTAACTGGCTTATGCCATCAAAGTCACCTAACTTAATGTACTGCTGAATAACTGATATAACGTTATCAATCCCTTTAGCGACAACCGCGCAATACCCCTCTTTGGCCAACATTTCGATTCGCTCTTTTTGGGCGGGCGTGGCATAGCTGTTACCATCTTTTTTAATCTCAATGCGTAGACCGTGATAAGCGCCTCTAGCAATATCAATAATCAAATCTGGGTAGCCCGCTTTAACACCCATACGCTTGAATTTAGCCGCCTCTGGTGAATAGCGCTTACCGCTAGACCCAATTTTAGCGGCTCTCTTGCCGCCGTTTGGCGAATGATGAATATAATCAAACAATGGCCGGCCTTTAAATTTCTGGCGCTTTGACCAATTCATTACTACCGTTTGTACTTCATCTTCTGATAATCCTATTCGTTTACCCTTCATACCCTTTTAACCCTTACTTACCCCATAACAAACTGATAAACCATGCTGTAAAAAAAATAACTGGAACGGCTATCAGATACCCTAAAACGCACTTGTGGTACCACTGCACCTGAAACCTATACACCCGCCTGCCATCACCAAAAACAACACGAGCAATTAAATACGTGCTAAATAGGGAAAGAAAAAGATAGCACCACAACATCATCAAAAATAATTTGCTTAACATAAAAATCCCTTACTAAAATCTAAAAATATTTTCGCCTTGTCTTAGTTGATAATCCCCAACACCATCTACACCCCAAACAATATCGCCTAACTCATGATTAATCGCATTGCCGTTTAAGTCCCATCGAACGATTTGGTCAAAAAAAGGATTACCCTCAACTACTCTTACCCGGGCGCTATATTGACTCCAATAATTGACAACCGGGTCATATGCTCTGCTTAAACGTGCTAAGGTATACCCTCTACTTGTTTTAAGCTTACCTACTCTTACACCCACCGATAACCGCCTGGTGCCTTAATCTTTGTTTTAAGCGCCCGTATGACTACATGACATTCACGATAATCAAGCTCAACCTCTGGCGCGTGCTCCATGAGCTCATCGCAAAAGTCCCTAAACGCTTGACCGATAGCAGCAACTAGTGCGGCTTGGTCATGCTCCCCTTCTATTTCAGCCTTAGCGTGTGCACGTTGACCATCTTTGCTAACTGCATTCATGGTGAAAGTGTAAGTCCGGTCGTGGCTGAAAATATCATGGGGCCAGGTTAAGAAGTCTTCAGTGCGTACTAGCCGCTTGATCAGGTCCTCCACCTTGTCACCGTCCAAAAACATTTTCATGTACCCTTGATACTGGCGCGGCTTAGACTGCGTTTGTTGTATCTTCGTGGCTTTTTTTGCTCTTAACGCCTTAGCACGGCGCTGGTTTCTATTCAATTTATTCTTAGCCATGGATTCCCTTTATTTTAAATTTCAGCTGTTTCTTGTTCGCAAGGCTCTGACTGCTTGTCTTTTATACCCTTCTTGAACCCATATGTACGCAATAGCTCATCCACAAATTCAGCCGAAGCCGGTATATTTTTATGCTCAATTCTTCTTGCTGGCTGGATAACAAAATTAGCACCGGCTTGATGCTCGCTGACAACCCGCTCATAGACCGTGGCAAAATATTTAATAAATCCGTTACCAGCACTCGCTAATTTGCCCCACCCGATGCGATTTGCCGTTTCTAGTACAGTTGGGTGTCTCCAGTCTCTTTCGACGTCTCCGCGCATTCCTGAGCATCTACAGGCTGTTTCAAATGCGGTTTGTGTGTCTAGGTATTCACTTTGCTTGCCAGACCTCGCTAACTCTAAAAAATCAGCTGGGGCTGTTGGTGGCCATTTCAGGGTTAATGACTTGGCTAAAGCTGTGCTGAATTCCGCTGGAGTAATTCTTAATCCCTGTAGTGCAATTGCCCATAGTTCAGTAGTTCTTACGTCTAACACCTGGCGTTCTTGTAGCTTGGCTCCAAATACTCGCTTCCAGTCTTCAAACAGGTCAGTGATCAACTCAAGTAAGCGTACTGACGGTTCGGATATCGTTTGACTGCTGGCTTGAGCCATACTTGGCTCTGATTTCAGCTCGGAGTTGGTCAAAGTGGCTGATGGCTTGGCTGTTGCCTGAAGCTTGGTTGTTAGCTGGTTGATTGTTTGCATGATTGTTCCCCGTGCTCTGAGTCTTGTTCTGAATGTTGATGTACCAGTCTGATTTAAAACCTTTCCAATCCCGTGTTATCCACTCAGTGATTATCTGATCCAGTGAATGACCGGTTGCTTGTTTCGCTTTTTCCAGTTGACTGAAAATCACATTCCAAGCTGTTTGGGTGTTCGACGTTTTTTTAATTTTTCTGTGACTGAGTAAATCACTCCAAACTTGATCTGAAACTTCATCTGGTTTTTGTGGTTTGTAAGTCTCCACCGCTGGCTGAGTTTTCGATTTTGTTTTTTTGGTATTTTTTTTATTAATATGATTATTAGTATTCTTATAATTAGTATTCTTATTTGTCGGATTCAAATCCGAGTTTTTAGGGGTTTTTTCGGATTCATTTCCGAATTTGCTCGGATTTGAATCCGAATTTTGGGTGTTTTTCGGATTTATTTCCGAGTTTTGATTATTTTTCGGATTTAAATCCGAATTAGAATCAGGTGTAAAAGTGGTTTTAGAGTTCCATTCCTTGCCCTTTTCAGTTAACTTAACTAAGTCTTTTTTTCCTTCCTTGATGTAATCAACCAAGCCTTTTTCCTCAAACAGTTTTAGGGCTCGATAAACAGTATCTGGCTTACTGTATGCTAGGGGAATTTCATCAATCACCATGTTGCGAGATACCCAATAATAAAACTCGCCATTAATTACATGGGGTTTGGCCCATGAGCTTGCTTGGTTAAGTAAATCAAATAAGGCACCTTGGTTTAAGTTAAGGCCCCATTCATGGCATTTGACTGCATTTATGCTCAATGTGTATCTCATTACGCTACCTCATGTACTATTGCGAATATCTGTGCCAATCTTGCCAGACCTTTTGGTGTGAACATCGGCTGTGTTGTCGCCCTGGTAGTCCCGTCACGGCCATTAAATGTGACCGGACGCTGTTCCATATACCCTTGTTGAATGCGACCGCTATACGGCTGTAATTTGTCTTTAGAGTCTCTATACATCCAGCCGTTATTTACGCACCAAGTAGTAAATTTATTCTGTGCAATATCTAATGTTTTTGCAGTCTCACGCACACCAAGACTGCCCTCTGCTGCGCCAATCAGATCAAGCGCCGCCGCTTTAGGAGTCGCTATAGCTAATTGTGCTTGCTGCTGTTCTAATTTTTCTGCCAGGTCAGCTGCTAGGCGTAGCGCTTCTGGTAGAGATTGAGGAACGGCTGGCGCTCTAACCTGAGCTTCAAGCTCAGACCATCTTTCAATTATTCTTTTTCGCAAAAGAACGTTGTAACCCGATATGATTGTTAAAGTGGTATTTTTATCAAGATAGCAAACAGGGTAATACTGTTTGTTTTGATGATTGATCTCATGCTTTAGAGTTACGCCTTTAATAGGGGTCTCCCCAAAAAAGCGCACACCCTCTTCATTGCCCCAATCCATGCTTTTAACATCAATGCCGCGCTCCATTTTGATGACGGCACCGACATACGCACGTATATCTCTTAGAACATGGTCGTGGCGCTTCTCACACAGCTGAGCAATTTCTCGGCTGCTCATAGTAGTTTTATTACTATTTGAAATATTTTCTAAAAACATGTTATGATCCTCTTCGTTAACTGCTTAGCGCTGTTGATACAGTCTTTTAGATTGTTGGATGCAGTTCTTGAAAGTACCCGCAAGTTAATTTCCAGGAAAGTCAAACCCCAGTGGCCCTCCAGCGCTGGGGTTTTTTATTGTCCGTTTTAATCGTCTACTGATTTTTACTAAACCTGGCATTTAAACCCCCAAACTTGCCCGCGGCCTATAAGTCCCTTCCGCTATCTGAATTCGCGCATCATCATGAAAAAAATCATCCACTTCTTCTGACTTCATCAAGTTATCCCTCGCAAGAGCGTAAAGCATCTTGACCATTTCGGGGTTGTAGCATTTAAGCTCCATAGGAACGATCTTTAGTCCAAGCGCTGCCAATAGGTTGCATAGCTTGACTAGATGCACGTCTTTTAAGCGCGTGATAGTCCCGCTATCTATACCCATTGTTTCTGCTATATCTTGCTGGCAAGTGCCTGCAAGCGCATTCAAAACTTGCGTTTGCATATTGCGTGACCATGCAGCTTGTTCTTGTGATAATTGAGTCATGGTTAAGTCTCCTCTGGAACATTAGTTTTTTGAATAAGTTCATCGTGAGCATCTTTAAGGGCTTTACCATATGCATAGCTCAGATGAGGCTTTGGTATCCCTCTGAATAAGTCGCTAATGACACCCTGATGAACACCTGTTTTTCTTGATAGCTCTACCTGTGTTTGATTTTCAAGTAGATCTCGAACGATTAACGTCCAATCGACACTTTTATTCATGAAATACTCCTTATGGTGTGCAATCAGTATAATATCGTAATTACGTTATTTAATCAAACGTCAAACCGATATTGTTTTGTATCATAATCACGATATATAAATGCGAGGTAATGTTATGACGTTAGATGTTGGAAATAGAGTTAGAAAGGCACGCAAATCAGCAGGCTTGACTCAGAACGAATTAGCTAAAAAAGCTGGCTCAAAACAAGCTGTAATCTCTGACATTGAGAATGGAAGGAATAAAACTTCGTCAGCACTATATGACATCGCCATAGCTACTGGCGTAAATCCTAACTGGTTGCTGCGTGGTGAAGGCGAAATGTTTGAACCTCAAAGCAATACAACTTCATCCGTCTATCCAGATGGAGACAATTTCAAAATTGTACCGATGGATAATGTACGGCGCGTGCCCGTCCTAAATTATGTCCAGGCCGGTGAGTTTTGCGAATATTTTGATGATGCCATTGCTGATATGTTTGAAGTCATCATAGGTGATTACCCACCCCATGTTCACTGGGTAATCATTGAAGGCTTAAGTATGACGCCTGACTTCAATCCAGGTGATCTAATCTTGGTCGATCCAGATACTCAGCCTTCACCTGGAGATTATGTTGTTGCTAAAAAGGCAGGTGAGAATGCTGTAACGTTTAAAAAATGGCGGCCACGTGGATTTGATGATGACGGCGTTGAGTACTGTGAGCTGGTACCTCTAAACCCTGACTTCCCTATCATTGATAGTAGGCATACTCCGTTCACAATTTGCGGCGTCGCTGTTGAACATAAGAAGAAGTTGAGATAGTAGATACCTATGCAAACGACTGCATGTTTATGCAATTTATACAAATAAACATTGAAATGGAATCAATATGAAAGATAGTGAGTTTAGAGCATTAGGCCAAGATATACTCGATGCAATTGAATTTTTGAAAGCTAGAGGCTGGTCGGTAAGCAGTGTTTGTGAATTATTAAAAGACATTGAAAAGCTACCAAGACGATGGAAAAGTATAGATAATAGATTTCAGAACTCTGAAAACACTAATATCAATATAGACTTGTTTAATGATATTAAAACTAAACTAAAAGACGCTATTGTTTCCAGTTTATTATACGACAATAAAATGGTACAAATTTTGAAGCCTATTGATGATACATTTGATCGACTTTTAAAACATTTTGACTCAAATATTAAAAGTGATATTAGTGAGATTGAGTTATCTGATTTAGTTAGCACTGAAGATGGCTTAAGTGTAAAGTTTAAAATAGATGATAGATACCAAGCCTATGGCCTAAAAACTATTATTGAAGATAAGATTAAAGAGCACTTAGAGGAAGAGGTAAACCAAGACATCCAGAGGGAGTACTCTGTGATTTATGGCATTAAAGATATAAAAATTCCCGCAATGATGTTAGTGGTTTTTGACACAGTCGACAAGACAATCATTGCCTGTATGGACTTAGCAAGGATTGTACATATTAATAAAGTAGATGCTAAACTATCGGAGTTTAAAGTTAGTATTAAGAGTAGCTTAAAAGGTGTTAGGTTTAATAGTACTCCAGTCAATCTATTTCCTAAAATTAAAGAATTCCATGATAACTTTAGTACAGGAACAGCTTTTAATATGTCATTTAAAACTATTAACGATGGTATGATTCATCATATTCAATCAAATAATCAACATCCTGATGCTAGATCAAATAAATATCATAAGGATGGCGCTAAAGGTGTTAATCATACATTGGCTTATTTTAGAATACACATGGGTTATAAAACGTCAAAAAAAACCACCTATGCTATTGACCTAAAATCTATTGCTAGTATGACTACTCAGAAAGACCCTGTATTATACTCTGCTATTATTAATGCATTAAATGCTGAAGATTTTTCAGAAGCCTTATCGAGATTAAAATGAATGCAAATGATATAAAATCTTATTATTTAGAGTTCGTTCGCGATCAGACGAATGAGTTTGATGATGGTATTAAGAACTTTATCTATGAAATTAGCGATAAATTTTTGTCGTATATCATTAATTACTCTATCGAATACTCAATCACACTTGATGAAATAGAATATCGTAAGGTATTCGAAATTACAGATACAACTGAGTCTGAATCAAAAGATGTCGACTTTATGTTGTATGTTCTTTCATTAAAGCCCTATGATGCTATTAAATGGGTTCACTATTTTGAAAGTAACGCTTTTTTTGAGCCAAACAGAGAGTATTTAACTGGAGAAGAATTGTTAGAGATAAAAGAAAGTGGATGTTATTACAATCCTTTAACTGGCAATGATATCTCTAAGAATGTCTTTTACGATGAGCTTTGCACCGTATTTGGTACCACAGATGATTTTAAAAAACAAATTATTAAGTTAAAAGTGAGGGGTGTTTAATGCCTCATTTCAATTTAGAAAACGCTTATCGAAGTAGACTGCTGAGCACTCAAGTTGCTAACAATAATGATAATTATCAAGCCTTTTTAAATATGGTGCATGGCGAAATTGATAGAGCAATTGAGTTTATGGAAGAGAACTCTAATAGGCTGCAGGGAGATAATGAAGACAAATTATCATTTGTTATTATTTCTCAATTAAAAGGAGCTAGGATTAACTGTAGCTCAGAAACTAATTCAAATGGTCATGTAGATATTACAATACAAGGTGGAAAATTCAAGTGGCTAGCAGAGGCTAAAGTCCAAAAAGGTATAGATTGGACGAATCATGGCTTTAAGCAATTAACCCAAAACTACTCTACGGGAAGGAAAAATGCTTGCCATGGCGGTATCATTGTCTACAACAAACTTAAAGATAAAAGTTCTAAAAAGTGTGCTCAAGAGTGGCGAAATTTTTTGGAAAACTCTGAGATTGATGTCGAGTGTCAGGAATACAAATATGGCTATTTTGACTTCACTATAGAGCACCCAAGATCTGGCGAACCCTACCACATTAGAAGTTATTTTGTGAACTTAAAATACACTGAATCTAAAAATATATAATAAGACCGCCCCAGTGGCGGTTTTTTATTGCCCAAAAAAATACCTATCAACTCAAATAAGCCGATAGGTATCAAAGTACTCTTAAACCACTGTTTTACATCTTACACACTTTCTTAGACTTACTAATTTTGCCATTTTTACAAACAAATTTACCGTCTTTACAATGCGAGACCCCGCCCATACTTTGAGAGCAAGGATAGTTACGAGCATTCGCTTCCATTACTGGCGCCATCATAAGCATAGAGATAAGTAGTGCTGACCAAGATTTCATAAACCACCACCTTAATAATGAAATAAAGTAGTCTTAAACCATAGCATTAAGCCCTTCTTTTATCCACAATTATTTGAAGGGTTTTATCCGCTCCCAGTGGCGGTTTTTCATCCTCTTAAAGTTAATGACTTGCCAGCAGTACATTTGCTAAAATTAAAAAACCCATCGAATCATGAATCAAAAAAGAGGACACATATGCCTAAGAGGGCTGAGCAAAGTCTAGAGAAAACTATATTTAACAGTCGCTGGCTGTTAGCTCCATTTTATTTAGGGCTTATAATAGGAATTATTCTTCTTTTCATAAAATTTTTTCAAAAAATCTGGTATATCACTACGCATGTATTCACTGCTAGCGAAGCCGATGTGATTGTTGGCACATTAGTTTTAATAGATATAGCACTAGTGGCCAGCTTATTACTTATTATTGTATTTAGTGGGTACGAAATATTTGTTTCAAAAATTGATACAGGAGATCATGAAGATCGTCCGGGCTGGATGGGAACCATTGATTTCTCTGGTCTAAAACTAAAGGTCATTAGTGCCATTGTTGCTATTTCTGCAATTGACCTTCTCAAATCGTTTATGAATATACCTGACCAGATAAGTGATGGGGATGCTAATAGACTAATGTGGAAGGTTGTCATACATATGACATTCGTTTTATCTGGACTATTGTTTGCTTTAATGGATAAGATTGCTGGTGATACTAAAAAGCACTAAAGAAAGCTTTTAACTTAAGTTTTATAAGTTAACCAAACCGCCATACCAGGGCGGTTTTTTTGTTTCTGCCATTCAAGAAAAAAGAGTAAATGAGCAGAAAAATGATGTGAACTAAGCCGCCTTGAGGGCGGTTTTTTTGTGTCTAGAATGATTAAAATTACAATCCGTTACATTATATTATCGTATTTACGTTATTTATTAATGTTATTACGTTGACTGTATATCGTAATTACGATATTATAAATCTCATAAAGACAAGCAATCAGACGATGATGCTAGTGACTATATAAAAACATGATTAAAGGCTAACAAATTACAGCCGATTCAAGTAGTCGGCTGTTGTGTGTTAACCAGAGGAGATAGATATGACTGAAGAAGAGCAAATAACTTCTGAAAGCCCTTTTTACAAAGTCTTAGAGTATTGGGCTGAAGAAGTGATAAGAACCGAAGAAAGTTTGCCTGAAGGGTTATGTAACCCAGTTAGCGACCAAGAATTTACTTTAAATAACGGTATGCAGGTGAAAATTCTTATAGGTCGAAACGTTCACGACGATGATTAACAGACACAAAAAAGCCCCTCCGACTACGACATCAAAAGGGGCTACTTACTACTACGTACGAGGTCAATATTATGACACAAATCAACATGCCAGCGCAACACATAAAAGCGCTGTTAAGCAAAACAGAAAATCAAGTGCGCTTTTTCAGTGACAAAATTATTGTGACTTTAAGAGATTCGAAGCACTCTTCGATAACTCTTATTGGTCATGTCGATACAAACAAGCACGTCATTGATATGGATGCAACTCTGATTGAGCAACATTACAGCGGTGATGATCAACTATCGTTCATTAGTACAGATAAAGATGAATTAATTAGCTATCTAAATAATCAACTCTTTGAAGGGGCTTAATATGCAAACTCTAAAACTTTTACAGCGTGGTGATAGAACTAAGCCTACTATCTATAAATTAGGTGCTAATGAAACTTTATGCTTCTACCGTGATATGCAAGGCACTATCGAGATATGCGATACGCAAGGCCGCTTTATTCGCTCATTAACCCGTTATGACTTATTAGACTGGGGTTACTCGCCAGCCAAATTAGCTGCTGGCAACGAAGTAGATCAATTTAGCGATGATGTTAGCGAGCCTCTTGCAACGAAACTGGTAAGGATCGCAACGCAATTACTGGTTGTGATAGTCGCAGCAATCGCTTTGGGAACTATAAGCAACATCACAGGCTGTACCACTTATGTTTTAAAGCAAGCTGATAAAGATATCGCGACAACAACTATAGCACCAGTTGAGAATAGTCGCGAACAAGTGCGATTTAAGCAGGCTCAAGCTCATGCCAATGAATATTTAGCAAAGCAGCGAATAACAAGGCTTAACAAACAAAATGGCAATAATTAATTATGTATGACAATTACCAGGCCCCACAGGCCGACTGGGAATGGCTGCAAATGTTAGAAGAGCAACGAGAGCTCGAATCTAAGCAGCCGGACCACCAGCAAAACTATAGGAGTGAAAATAATGGCGATAGTGACAATGATTCTAGGTAATTCAGGTGAAGGTAAATCTTACAGCCTAAAAAATCTCGATCCCAACCTTGCCGGCTTAATCAACGTAATGAACAAGCCACTCCCATTTCGCGGCGGTAAAGACATTAAAAAAATAGCAACAGATAATCCTGATCAAATCTGTTCAATACTTCCAAAGGTCAAAGCGCCCATTATTGTCATTGATGACTTTCAGTACATCATGGGCAATGAATACATCAAAGGCGCCAATCAACAGTATAAAGGCGATGCCGCCTTTCAACGCTACAACATAATGGCTTATAACGCGTGGAACGTCATTAATACGGCAATTACTCAAGTTAGTAATGATACTCGTATTTACATACTAGCTCATGTCCAAGAAGAAAATGGCCGGACTAAAATCAAAACGATTGGAAAAATGCTTGATGACAAAATTGTCTTGGAAGGCATGGTAACCATGGTTTTACAGACAGCAGTACGTGAAGATGGCCACTTTTTCATGACTCAAAATAATGGGTTTAACACAGTCAAATCACCCGAGGGCATGTTTGATAGCGATCTTATTCCAAATGATTTAAACGCCGTAGATGACGCAATTTGCGAATACTACGGCATCTCCAAGACAGGATCCCTACCCGCTCAGGATCAATCACAACAATTGCAAACTGCATAATTTAAGAGGATAAAACAATGCAAAACCAATGGGCTTTAGATAAATCAAAAGCAGCTAAAGTTGGGCAATCGTCCTATATTTCAGGCAATACCGCTGAGATATATCAAATACAAAGCGCCGCTTGGAAGACCAATGCGAAACAAGATGGTAGCGAGACCTATTATTTGTCTCTTCATATCATCAATTCCGAGCGCAGCTCTGCTCATATAGATATTTACTATGGCAATAGCGCTGGCGAACATTGGAGTGGTGAAAACCTAATCCACGCGATGATGTTATGTGCCAACGTGCCAGCCATTTCTCAAGCTCAAGGTCAATACCAAGAGTATGACTTTGATGTTAGAAAAGATGTCACTAGAACCGGATTCGTAGCACCAGAACTTTCCGGTAAAAAAGTAGGTATGTTTTTAGCTGAAAATTATTACTTTAACAGCAACCAAGGCGAAGTTAAAAAAGGCGGCTTAAATCTTTTCAATGTTTTTGATGCCAAGACTAGACAATTACCCATCGAGAAGGCAAATAACCAGCCAGCCAATCCGGATGAGTTTACTCGAGTGTTAGAAGCTACGATTAAGTCTAGTGAAAAATCATTAGAAAAAGCGAATAGCCAGGCGGGTATCGCTACTACACACAACCAGTTTACGCAAAATGCTCCGCAACCTGTAACACAGCAAAATCCTGCTACCTATAAGCGCCAAGCAGCGCCCCAACAAATTCAGCAACAACCAGTGCAGCAACAAAGCTTTAACAACCAGATGACAGCAGCAGCAACGCCAGGGCCCAGTGATGATGATATCCCGTTTGCACCTGCCTTTGGAGGCTAGCTACATACCTATCATCCCTACCGCTGGGTTACGCGGTGCGCCAAGGCATGATGATGGTGCGAGCAGTTAATAAGCGTGGGGTTAACTGACGAAAAATCACATGCAGCTAAGACTAAGTTACTCCTACCCATACAAATGCATGGGAGCTTTAAAGCGCTTAGGGCAAGGCCGATGCCAGTATCGAGAAACTGGCACCTTATTTATTATCTTATTAGAGGTTAGTAATGCTAATACAAACAAATTTATCAGCTATCAAAGCCAGTCGAGGAACACCAGTTGAAGTTATCGAAGAGTGGTTAGCAGAAAACGGAAGAATCGATTCGCTACCCGATAATTTAGTGAAGGGCGACTCTTATTTTAACAATGTAAACACCAAGGAGATTCAAAAGCGACAGGCTGAGAATAAAAAGCAAGAGCAAGATCTACAAGCTGCGCTTATTACTGCTGCTGGTAACGTGCCAAAGCCTAAAAATAAAATGATTGATGCCTCAGATGAATCATTTGAAGGGTTAAGAGGCCAGATTAAATCACGGATTTTTAACGGCGAGCTCGTCAGAGTATCTGACTATAAAAGCATGTATGCACCTTCTACAATGCGTGTCATCTTATCCAAAATCACTTCTGATTTAAAAGCCCGTGGCTTTGAGGTTATCACAATCCAGACTGAGACTAAAATTAATCTTGGCTGGATGTTAGAGAGCGCTTTTCACGATATCTTTTTAACAAAAGCTAATGCTGAAGCTGTTCGTCGACTCCGTGAACCATTGCCTAAAAGCGTTTCCTCACAGGTAGCTTACCATCAAACTATCGAAGACATCGCTCAAAGGCTATTATCAGGTCAATTTGTACGGGTTGACGAGTACCTACCTCGCCATTCAAGAGTTGTGATTTTAAGAATGGTTGCTTTGGCTATCAAACAGGCAAAAGAATTAAAAGACGTGGTGTCTATCAACTATAAACTTGGCAGAAAGGCGGGTTGGGTGCTCGAATCTGAGGTGTATAAGAAACTCTCCAGGGTAAATAATTACCCTCAAACTGAGGAGGCATAAATGGACCTATTAACCAACCGCCGATTCGCTAATTCATCTGAATTTGAATTGATAGCATTAGCGACAGATGAAGGTTATGACTCATTAGCATATGCCCTTGCCTGCCGCTTAGAGCAAAACTTAAATCCCGAAGAGTCTGGCCAGTTGGATAAGTTGGAGGATGAAAATTCCGAATTACACAGCGAAATAAGTGATTTGGAATTTAGGGTTTGCGAACTTGAGCAAGAGCTCGCAAGTATGGCTGACAACGAAGAGCGTCTAAAGGAGCTAGTCAGTCGAGCCAGCCGAGCTGTTAACAGCAGCTTGGCTTTGTTTAAGGAGGACTGATGTGACAAACGATCAAATTAAAGAAATTGCACTTAAAAGCGGTTTTAAACTTAAAGAGCAATCAGACGGTTCAATGGACTTAAACCCTTATGTTTATGATTTTGCGAGATCATTAATACAAGAAAATAACAGAGAGGTATCGGGTAGGATTCTCGATTTGTACATTCATTTTGCAAAACCTAACCCTGAGCCTTTTACATTAGGTATCTTACAAGGCTTGTTACTTTCTAAAACAGAGTTGAGCCTGGCTAGCGGTGGTGCTGAGATTGCAGGACTATTAAAGGGTGGGGCATGAATAGATACAGATGCGAAGCAGAAAAAAGCCGTTATTCAAATATTGGCCAACAATGGGAAAAGGCTTTTTGGTTTACTCATGAAGACGACAGGCATTTAATGCAGGAAAAAATAATGGTGTTTTTAGGCAGCCGGTTTTCATTTGTGACTATCTACAAAAATGGTCGATGCCTGAAAGACTTGACTCATTTAAGCGGAGATCAAATCGCTGAAATCATGGATAGCAGTACAACGATTGCTGATGTGTTTGAGTATTGCAGAGAGAATTTTTGCAGGGACCTAGCACCGGTTAAGAAACAGAAGGTTGATAAGACAATTGAACAGTTAGATATGTTTAATTAAGTTTAGGATTAGCCATGAAAAAGTTATTTAAATACTCAGCTAAAAACCACCGCACCAAGGAAAATTTAAATATCCACGAGTGTGGGCAGGGTACATATATCGGTGTTAACCGTATTCAAAAACTACCACATGATCAGTTTGATGAAGCTACCGAAAGCATTGTTATACCGGACAGCCAATTAGGACCTCTTATCAATGCGCTTCAAAGCCATTCGCGTCTTAGTAAGTCTGATGGTGCGTCTGAACTTGCCAGCACAATCTACGAACTACGCTATGAAGCGAATGATGTTTACTACGTGCTAATGCGAGCATTAGACAAAACAATTATTGACAAAAGACTTGATGAAATTCGAGCGTTTGACAAAGAAACAGTCGAGACAGGAAGACGTGTTGATTACTACGACCACCCAATCTCTAAGTTTGATGAACATTGCGTAGAGTCTGACTATGGGTATTACGATATTTACGATATACCAGATCAGACTTGGGTAAGTTGGCTTGAAGTTGTTTCTGAAAAGATTTGGGGGCCAGGTGACGTATAGCCACAAATCAAAGCCCGGTACCACTTGTACAGTTATCGATGCAAGTGATGGCTGTGTGATCTACCAATACTTGCAAGACGGCTTGGTGATAACAACCAAAACATCGGCTGATGATTTTTTGGAAGAATGGGAGATATTAGAATGAGCTTAGCTGGAGCCAAAAACGGTCAAACTGAGACGCTAGTCAACACCCCTAAACAGGTTAATTGCATTTTTGCCATACACTTTGACGATGAAAACGACCCTCGTTATCAGGAAATTGTAAAACTTGTTCTTAATAAAGAGTCTTGGGATAACGGCAACTTGGTGACTGCACTACATTGTGACAGCCTGGATAATATGATTAACGTAATTGAAGGCAAATAATATGACAAACAAGGCAATCGATTTATTTTGGTATAACGACAGTAAGGCTCACAGCCCTTTTACTGAATATGAGATCAGGAAAAACGTGGAAACCGGTAAGTACCTAGTTAAATACTGGAACTATAACGAGGTTACTCCAACTCATGAAAAAGCAGTTGAGCCGCCGCAAACTGCAACTGGATTTATCAGCCTTTATGGTGCTAAAAATTGGGCACAAAATCATTTTGAGGAGAAACTACAAAATTGGTTCAAAGCCCCAACTGAGCGTGAATTATTAACTACTAGCATACAAAGTCTTGTTGATGCATGCCACTCACGAGCGGCAGCAAATGGCTGGTGGACTGATTTATCAACTGGCGAACCCCTGGCTCGCAACAAAGGCGAGATGATGATGCTAATAGTCAGTGAGATTGCTGAAGCAATGGAAGGTCACCGCAAAGGCCTGAAAGATGATCACCTGCCAGCCTACGGTATGGAAGATGTCGAATTTGCTGACGCTCTTATTCGTATATTTGATTATGCCGGTGGGCACAACCTGGAATTGGCCAACGCGTTCGTTGATAAGCTTGATTATAACGATAATCGCGTTGATCACAAAATTGAGAGCCGTAAAAAAGACGGCGGTAAGAAATACTAGAGCACATGCAAAGGAGTTAGTAATATGAGCGGAATCTACTATACTACAGCACAAATTAAAGAAATATTTTGCTGGGAGTCTAATACAACAATTTATCGCAAAATGGAAAGCGGCTTTTTACCTGAGCCTGATTTGAAGGGCCGCCCTAACAAATGGCTAAAATCAAAGATTGATGATATCATTAATGAGCAGTCGGCTTCAGTTGGCAGCGAAGAAAATGGGGCTTAATGCCTCGTTTTCACCTTTAAATTAAGGTGACTTTTTGTAATAACGGTATTGCGTGCGGTATTTTAGCTTTCCAAATTACTCAATCCCTTGTAAATCATATCTTGTAGCTTATAGTGTGTGTCCTCGTGGGCACACCACTTACTGTATTTTAGTATTATTCTTTAACAAGCTACCTTTTATCTAAACGAAAGGGCCGTAAAAACACTAAGTATTTTTACGGCCCTTTTTATTTAAATGCAATCAATTGCTTAGTGGCAGTGATATACACCAGTTTTACTATTAGTATGGCAGCCAGCTGCATCTGTACCGCCACTATGCGCAACGGCAGTGGTAGCTAATGTTGCTGAAACCAAGATGAATAATAACTTTTTCATAGAGGATTCCTTTTAATTTATACGAAATAGAAATTGATGAGTAGAAATTGTAATATATAAGTCCTATCCATCACATATTAGAATACTTTAATAGTTTTTAAACTTCAATATATAAGTAATACTACTTATTCATAAGACGAAGAAATTGTGGGTTTTTCACTTGTATCTGCATATTATTTTTATACTCCTCCACTGTACCACGCACACAAAAACGCTTACCTACATAACCATCGATTTTGCCAAAGCGCTCCTCGAACCAGCGATAATCTCTGTCCCAAACTAAGATAGTAAGGGTTTGATTAGGATAACGCTTGTCAAGATTTAGATAATGTCTATTAGACAGATGCTTAACCTCTGCTAAATTGCCACATGCCATAACAGACTTCCCCACATGAAATGGTGCTTTATAAGCTTCAATCTTAGGCTCTGCTGCATTGGCAGTTATCGCCGATACACTTAATAAGATAGTACTGAACCCTAATACTAATTTCTTAATCATAAATATCTCCGAACTACTTAACTTATAATTCTTTAACTTGAGTATATCATTCTAAAAAATAGAACAATACAAATGGCCAATGCTACAATTAAAGTCAATGACTTTACTATCTGTTTTGAGGTGAGGTATTCATTACTCATTTTTTCTACTGCTTTTTGTTTGAGTTTTTCCTTATCAAGTTTTAATTTAGCATCTAGTTGTCTTATTCGCTTTCTTTCTAAATCGAGAGCCATTCTTTCTAGCTTTATGGCTTCTCTTTGCTGCTCAGCTTCTTGCTCTAATCGTTTATTTTTCGCTACTAATTCATCTTGCTCATAAATAATACCGACTAAAATCAAAATAACAAAAAGACCTAGTAAGAACTCTCCCATGTATTACACCCTATTATAGTAATTGACTTGGAGAAGCTAACTTGATTTGAGGGGTGCCTTTATAAGAATCTATAGTCCCTTTAATGCAAACATCCTGACCTTCATACTGGTAAATATTCCCAAAATTATTTGCATCAGATTCCCATATAACAATAGTGGCATTTTGGTTGGGATAAGTTGCCCCTAGATTTAAGTATGTCCCTTTACTAAAGTCTTTAACTTGTACTATATTACCGCATACCACGCGATAAGACCCAATATGCTTATAAGCCTGTGAAGCAGGTACGCTATTTGACATAACAGACTCATAGCTGCTTAATTCAGGCTCTTGATAACTAGGAGACACTTCTTCAATCTTAGCAGGCTATACAGACTTGGGTTCATCTCCAGACTTTTTATAGACAGCTGATTGTGATTGAATGGAATCTATACTCTGTTCTGGCTGAGCAGCCGGATTGCTTGCTGGAGTATCTGCAACTTCATTTGTAGCAGCAACGTTCTCTTGTAGCACCCCTTCATTATTTAATTCAGAACCATTCAGAGCCTCTTCTCCTTCATAATCAGTTGGCTCACTTGAAACACTAGCTAATGTCATTGGCTCAATAACATCATCTTGTTCATCAGATTTACTAAAGAAGGCATTAGCGCCAAACGCTATTATAATAAGCGCGACCGACCCAATAGCAATCATATGACTGAGCGTTACTTTTGTTTGAGATAGTGCGGTAGGCTCTCCTTTAGGGATAGATGGCGTGAAACTAGTATTTCTCGAACCAACCATGCGCGGATAATCAACCTCTAAGTTAGATGGCTTTAGGTTCTGTGATAATCCGTTGACTACTAACGGTTCCTTGTTACCATTTGTCTGCTCTACCTTATCTTGTAATGCAGCAATGGTTGCCTTTAGCTCAGCAATATCTTCTTTAGTAATGATATCTATTGGCTTCTGACTTTGATGCTGAGCTTTTATAGCTTCCTGTTCTGCTTTGGTGCGCTTGGCTTGCTCAGCTTGGAACTTTTTAGCCTGCTGTTCTTCTTTCTTCTTTTGCTCTGCTAGTTGTTGTTCATACCAAGCCAACTGATTTTGATATTCCTTAAAACGCTTGGCTGTTTGCTCTTTGGTTACCTTAGCACTTAATTGATTAGTGTTTTGTAGATGTAAAGTATGACGAATCTCCTTAATAATACCTTGAGGATCAAGTTCCATCTTTTTATTGGTATATCTAAGCAGAACTCCGTATATTTTTACTAAATCATTCTGCCTCTTGAGCATGTCGTCAAATTCACGATAAGTTTTGACCTTCCAATACCCATCTAATTCTATAGGTAGCAAATAGCCTTTTGATTTATTCTCAATCATAAAGTCAATGTATCTATTTCCACCATTGGAATCTGTAAAATGATACTGCGCAACGACATCTTCAGGCTTAATCTCTGGTACTTGCGCTAAAATACATCTCACAAATTGCTCTTCATATCCTGCGACATGCTCAAGCTCTTTTTTATTAGCGTATATCCACTCTTCCCAACTCATCTATCTACTCCAGTTCAATTAATGCTACATCTAGCACATGGCCGAAATTCTACTCTATTTGTAATTTTTCTGTAAGATACTGAAATAAATAAATATTAGATACATTCGTACAAACTTAATATCGGATTTTAAACTAATAAAAAACCCTCCAAGTTAAGCTTGAAGGGCTATCACTGATACTTAAAAAAGAAAATCAACTTACTGATTAACACAGTTTATCTTTAACAAATTACTCCTGGACGAACTACCGAATATTCCTCGGTATTTGCTTTTTTCATCTAATTCATCATCTTTATAGAGGTTGTGTTAAAAATAGGGTGTTTATAACACTTTATGTCGTAGCTTTCGAATAACAACAACATTTCAAAGTCAATTTATCACTTTAAGCAAGTTTGATTAATCTCTTCTCCTGTTATGACTTCGTCTGTTTCTTCGTAGTCTTCAGGTTTATCATAATTATATTTAATCTCAAACTTTCCATCTGGGTATAGAGTAAAGGTTAAGCCCCATATTTTATCACCTGTTAATTTCAACATATTATCTTTAAGTGAAGTAATTAGATTCATTAGAGAAATCAAATCATCAAATTCTAGTGAATGATAGGATTCAACTTCATTCAAATAAGAAACTATAATCAATCCACTTAAATCCGAACCTAGTATATTTGTAGATAATTTAATGTAATCACAACCTCTATTTTGGTACTGTATTAAGATATCACCTATTAGAGAGTACAATACAATGCCTCGATATCTTCTGTCATAGCCCTTTCTCTTGATTACTTATTTTACTTGGCGCCCAACCTGTCGATAACTCTCCGTTTGAACTGTTGCATAATTTGCGACAGTTGCTTGTTACTCTAATTCGCTTTCTTTAAAAACATTATAAATATGCTTACCAATTGTTTTAATATCTCTCTCAAAAAGCTTTGCCCTAAATTACTAATAAAAAAAGCCATTACTTAAAGTATGGCTTTCTTTGTTTCAAAAGACGAGTAAGAAACTAACTAACGTAGCTCATCCACAACAGCAAGCATAGCCACAAGTGAAGCCTCGCCAAACTTAATTGAACGCTCAGGCGACCATCCTGTGTCTTTATTTGGCAAGTTATCATTGTCCTTAAAGGGCATCTCTAAAGTATTCGCAAGGCAATCAAAGCGTTCAGCAATCGCATTAGTTGCTACCGTCATATTGGCCTGACCTGGGGCATCAAGCTCATAACCAAACTCTGTTTGGAAGTCTGCACTAGCTAGAAGCAATGCCTCTGCAAACTTCTCACGCAAACTAGCCAAACGCTCGCTATAGTTTGGCGTACCCTGCGAGCCTGCCAAGAACACATAGGGCAATGCTTCATCACCGTGTACGTCATAGAATAAGTCTACGCCAGTTTGGTCCATCTTCTTCATAACGTGGAATACTTCAGGGCTTTTGTCCAAGCTTGGGCTTTCCCACTCACGGTTTAAGTTAGTACCCACAGCATTGGTACGTAAGTGTCCTCGTGCACTGCCATCAGGATTCATATTGGGTACAATATATAAGTTCGCTTTTTCAAGTAAACGCTTACCTGTAGGATTAGTCTCATCTAGTAAGCTATATAACAGGCCTTCAATTAGCCATTCGGCCATTGTTTCCCCTGGATGCTGGCGGGCTATAATCCAAATATTAGGCTTAGCTGTATCTGAGTTACTCTCCTCATCACTCACTTTAACCAAGGTCAAATCACGTTTGTCTAACGTTTCACCTAAATGCTCTAGTGTCACTAGCGGATGGAGTTGAACCGCTGCTAATAAGTCTTGATGACGCTCATAGCTATATGGTGCAAAGTAGGCAATCTGAATGGTATCGCATTCCAACTCGACCTCTATGCTCAGCTTACCGTCTTTGTAAGTCGTGGGCAGACGAAACCAATTATCACGGTCGTAAGAAGCAACCGCTTGGTAGTCATTCCAACCTTCAACGTAAGAGGCTTCGCCAGCATTGACGATATTTAGCACATACTGCTCACCTACTTCACCGCTCAAGCGAAAGTTAAACCATTGGAAAAACTCATCACCAAAGTCGGGACGAATTTTCAATTGAATATCTTGTTTATTATCTAAACTTATAACTTCGATATTACCGGCATCAAAATTGGCAGTGATATGCATAGCTTTTCCTTATGTTCCTTAATAGCTTTAAGGAGTAATAATAGTCATATTTTTAAAACACTAAGTCCTACCTAGCACTTAACCTATCCACTCAATAAATATAATGATAAGTATAATCTATCTTTATATGACGCTAACCTTCACTGAATACAATACGCTATAAGACAGTTAACAAAACAAATGCTCAAGAAACCTAAATCTTGTTATCAACAAGTTATTTTATCTTATAGCTTAGTAGTAAACTCTTTTAGCCTATGACGTAGAGTATCGGGGGCAATAGGCTTATGTAATAGTGATACCCCCATTTTCTGTGTGGCTTTAATGATTTCAGGTGAGGTATTCCCCGTGAACATCAAACATTGGGGCAAGGACTGTATACCATTTAAAGCCGCCATCATATTGATAGTTTTTAATACCTCCATACCTGTTCTATTGTCATCCAATTGATAGTCCGTAATGATTATCTGCGGCTGATGTAAACGATATTGGCTAATGGCTTCGGTCACATTAGAGGCGATTAATACCGTATATCCCCAAGATTGTAATAACAAATCCATGGAAATTAATACTGAATCCTCATCATCTACTACCAATACTGAAATTATAGCTGCTTCCTCAATTTTAACTGCCTCATTTACAATATGAATATCATCCTCACTTTGGCAAATTGTCAGATCGATAGAAAACTGTGTTCCTCGACCAAATTCAGATCTTACATTTATGGGCACATCCAGTAAGTTTGCCATTCCCTTTGCAATCGACAATCCCAATCCTAACCCTTTATTACTTTGGGTATGAGTTTCTAACTGATGAAAGGAATCAAATACTTTATATAACTCATCCATTTTAATGCCTTTGCCTGTGTCCCAAACGCTAACTCGGCACTTACATTTTTCGATATTATTTACCGCATTTTTGCTAGGTGTATAACGCACCCCGATTAAGATGCCACCTTTGGTCGTATACCGTATAGCATTACTCAAAAAATTTCTTAAAATTAAGGACAACATTGCTGGATCAGACATTACACACAAGTTGGTATGATGATAACGTAGCTCTAGACCTTTAAGCTCTGCTTCAGGCCTAAATTCATCAACCAGATTGTGTAAAATAATATCTAAATCTGTCGAAACAATATTGGGAATCATTTCGCCCGACTCTAAATGAGCGTAGTCCAAGATAGTGTTTAACATGTCACTACTGGATTTACTAGCTGTTTTAGCATATCCAACAATTTTCTTTTGGGTGTCATTAAGCTCAGTTCTAGACAAGGTTTCAATAAATAAACTTAGAGCATGTGCAGGCTGGCGTAAATCATGACTGGCAGAGGCTAAAAAGTTAGTCTTAGCAGTACTTATCCGCTGTAACTGTTGCGATTTCGCTTCTAATTGAGATACGAGATGGGTATTCTCCAGATAAATCTGAATGGTCTTGATTGAATTGAGCCAGTTATACTTTGCGAAATAGGAGTGAGTAAATACAAAAATGATAATAACAACAGATAAAACTATCAGTTGCATGTCATCTATATATAGCAAAATAGCTGCCCAAGTTAACAGACTTGGTATCGAGAAAGCATTAAATACCTGCCGAAAAATGCCAATACTCGACATAGCACCGCTAATAATTGCAAAATTCAAACCAATTAAAACAAGCATCTGAACTGAAAATTCAAAATTATTGGTAATCACTTTGACCACACCGATCGCCCATAAACAGCCTAGCAATAACATGCAGGTAAATAACACTTTATAGGCGGTATAACTGGCAAGATAATCCGCTTCATGATTCGTTTTAGGTTCGAAATGTAAGTCTTGTAGATCAACGACGGCGGTAACTGGAGACAATTGATTTGTATTTTGGAGATCACAAATCATCTTGTCGATGTTTTTACAATTAGAGTAACAAAGATAAAGACCCAAATTATGATAGAAGATCCAAATATAAAACAGCTTAGGTTGAATTTCTATAAGGCCATAGTACTGATTTAAAAAGAAGAATAAGAGGCAACCTATAACATCGGTTATCAGAAAATAAGCTGTTAAATAAATAAAGGTGGTTTTTATAAATTTATGGGTTATGTGTGTAGAGCTGGACAAAGCTTTCTTCCATAGACCCCAGCATATTCCTATAGTCAAGCTATGACAAATGATCCAAGTAGAGTGCAGCGGCATACTAAATAAACTAGGATGTAAAGCAAACTCCATCATAAAAAAGAAAATAAACCCAGTGACTAACATCCCACTTAGAAAGTAAGGCAAGACTCGGTTCACGTGTTGAACTTGTTTTGATAATACCCTTTCTGCTGTTTTTTGATTGGTAATAAGTCTATTTAGGCCTCCTATATCATCCATTATTCTCATGATTACATTAACCTTTAATAGGGAAGTAAGAATAGAAACCAATCAGTTATCGAATCAATCAAATTTAGAAAGATATCCGGCCCGTTGTGCCTCTATAATAATTTGAGTGCGATTATGAACCGAGAAATGGGACATAAGAGTCGCAATGTGATTGCGTACTGTGTGCTCACTGATACATAAATGGTCTGCTATTTCCTTATTACTAATGCCTTCAGCAAGCAAGGCCAATACTTCCAATAGTCGGTTACTTAGCATAGGTTTAGGTTCATTGATAGCGGAACATTCTTCACCATTTCCATTATTAAAAGTTTTTTTCAGGCTTCTCTTTTTGAGTAGAGCTTGAACTGTTTTAATGATGACATCAGGCGCTGAATCTTTGTTTAGAAAACAACTGGCACCAGATGCTAAAGCGGTATTGATATTTTCATGATAGTTTGAGGCAGAGAGCAACATAATCCGAGCATTGGGCCAATGCTTTTGAATGATTGACATACCCTCAAGACCATTAATACCTGGCAAACAAATATCGAGCAGTACCACGTCTATGTTTGTACTGACTAAACTTAAATCGCTAATTTTTTCTATTTCTAAAATATTGGCATCAGTTCTTGGCTCTAGTATGAGTCGAAGTCCTACCCTAAATAGCTCATGATCATCTATGAGAAGGATGTTTTTCTTATCCGTAGAATTATTCATTATAGTTTTTTCACTATTAGCTTATTATTAAAAGAGTGACAACCTAAATTTTCAATTTTTATTAAATATTTACTTACAAATAAACATCGTTTTGTATAGTTTACATTAACATAATTCATAACATGGTTGACATAGTTTTCGACCAAACTCGAAAATTAAAACAACTTTTGTTAGTCTCATATTTATTTCTCTTTAATTAACATCAACTTAACAATATTCACTTTTTAAACTGGTACTAGAGCTAATTTTTACTGTGCCTATATCTTCTTTATTCACCTCTATCTATTAATAATGACCCTATACATTAATAGCGTAAACGACCCATAAAAAAGCCACATTCCTATCAGAATGTGGCTTTCTAAAGTTTGAAAAATCAGTGATTGGCTAAACAATCATTAGCTAGTCAAATAATGGTTAATCAAATCACCATAACACCTTGTTCAATATAGACATCATTTAGCGCGCTCACAGCGTTTGAATGTTGATACACGTCATAACTTACGCCAGCGACAACTTCGCTGCTAGCTAGGGACCAATCGCCCCCAGTGACATCATCCATTTTCGCCTTAGAAGCATCATCACTGCTCCAATTAGTTGACCCTAAGTCAACCTTACTTAAGTCATTACCATTGATAAATAATGCCGACTCACGGTCAGTATCTTGTAATAGATCCTCAAACCGGACATCTAAAACATTTTGGCCATTCAGTTCAACATTCTCGATACCCGTCAAATTCTCTGTGGTTGCATTGGTAATATGTCTATTGCCGTCTACCAAACGGCTGTCTAAACTGTAATCTAATATTAGGGTGTCTGTACCTGAGCCTCCAGCGATAAGACCTGATAAATCTGAACCACAAACCGTAATTATATCGTCGCCCCTACCTAAATCTATACTTGAACCTCCTTTGACGCTATCTAAAACGCTCATGACATCGTTGCCATCTCCAAGGCCCACTGAAGCATGATTTAAAGTTGACCCTTCAACAACTAAAGTATCTTCCCCGTTACCGGTAATAATCGTTGAATGGTCTTCTATATGCCTTGCCACGTTAATAACATTGTCACCATCACCTAAATCAACAACCGCATAATCTTCAACATCTTCACCGACCGTTAACGTATCATTGCCTTCATAAGTAGTTAATCGGCTATGACCATCAACATCGTCACCGGTGGTAATAGTATTATCACCGGCTCCTAAGTCAATATCGGCACGGCCATCAATTTTATGACCTACCACAAGCTCATCCACTCCAGCACCCGCTGTGATATGCGTTGCTCCTAAAATATTTTTGCCGAAGCTTAGTGAATTATCACCTTCACCAAGATGAATTTCACTGTGATTGACCATAGATTTAGCCACATTGATAACATCGTCACCATTACCCACTTGAATAGTAGAGTGGTCTTCGACAAAACTGTCAATAGTGATTGAGTTATCGCCATCTCCTAAATCAATTGATGAAGAGTCTTCTGTATCATCGCCAATGACTAGGGTATCGACTCCACTACCGGTAATAATCTTAGACTGACCATCTAAATCATCACCAATATCGATGTTATTAGTACCCTCGCCTAAATTAATTTCACTGGTGCCTTCAACAAAGGTGCCAATGCTAACATTGTCATTCCCATCACCACCAAAGACATGACCAAAATCATTTGCACCAGCATTTCCAAGATTATGGGTTATCGTCAGATAGTTGGTATGGTCAGCACTATCTAATGATGAAGCAGCTTGTTCATCTAAGGCAAACTCAACACGGCCTGCGCCTAAATCAATGACACCGCCATCATCCATTTCACCATAGACGGTCACCTCATCATTACCACGTCCCATAAAGATACGACCACCGTCTATTCCCCACCCTGTGACCTTACCTTCGGCATTACCACCGATTACCACAGTGTCATTACATTCTTCAGTATAGATATAGCTTCGAGCTTCAAGGTTGGTTTGAGCCTGACCCAATACCGCATCCATTTTACCTTGAACATAATAAGTATCATTACCGCTACCTAATTTAGCAGACGTATAAGCATTTTGATCCTCACGAATATGCACCAAATCATGACCGCCATAGGTTTCCAAACTCCATAATGCATTACCGTCTTCATGATCTCTTTCAAAGTCGCCATCCCAGGGAGATTTAATTAAATTGTCTTGACTATCAAAACCGGTATAACCGATGTAGATAGCATCGTTATAATCACTGGTTGCATAATTAATATCATCGCCATATTTACCGCCTGTTTTGCCACGCGGGTCTGAAGGGCCTTCACTGTCTGTTAAGTTGGCGCCTAAATGCCATAAATACATCGGTGCAGCATCAATACCGGGTTCGTCACAAGGGTTAGTTGCTGGTAAATCTAATACAGCAGAATCGGTACTGGTGGGTGAGGCGTTTTCATACTGATCAATGATAATAGCGTCCACTATGACTTCTGAACCATCAACTGGGTTAGTGACATCCGTAAATGAGCCCGTATAACCATTCAAAAGTATCTCATCGGTAACCACTATTTCTGTGACATTATCAATGGCCACACCGTTTTCAGTATAAGTGGTGGTAATTAACAAGGTACTGCCTACAACAGTAGTTGAATCTACTGTTACCACATAATCTACAGTGTCTTGGAGCTCTGAGTTTTCGATAACCCCATCATCGTTAATATCTTCGGTAATGACAACATTGGGAGCAGCTGGCGGCTCAAGTTGTACATCGTAACTGTGCTCTATTTCACCGATATATGGGTTCTCCTGTAAATCAATTGCAAATGCCGCTATTGAAACGGAGTCGTCAGCTGCTAAATCACTACCCAATACAGATACTGAATAAGCATTATTTGAATCCAGATTGGCGGTATATTCTTGATTGTTTAATGTCACCTTTATTAAAGTAAGTTGCTCATAATTTCCCTCTACTGTTCCAGTTAATAAGATTTCTTGGCTGGCTTCAGAGATATTGACCACATTATTTTCAGTGATACTGTCAACCAAGACAGTTAGCATGTAATTAGGGTCTATCGCTAGGGTTTGTGGCTGTACAGAAATAGCGGCTATCTCTGCATTATTATTTATACTTTTATTGTTAATGATATTTTTATTATTAATATTGAAGACGTCCGATATTATTTTTTGATTTATATTATTCATAATAAGCCCTATGTGTAATTATTTGTTTATTAAGTTAAGTGGCGCTTAATTACTATAGGCTTAGGAGATACACGTGTTTATAGTACAAATATGCTAATTAGAGTTTTGTTTCGGTCATCCCGATTTGAGTCTGAAGTCTTGCACTGATGATAAGAATCAGAGTGAATTCAAATATTAAAACTAAAAAAAGCCAGAGTATTAATACTCTGGCTTTTTTACTGTCTGGCTTTTTACTGCCCGATTTTATTACTATATTTCAGGGCAGAAACTTTTCTTTCTAGATGACTGTTAGCAAGTAACCACTAACCTTTTTTAGTGACTAAATAATATGATTATCTACTAAGTTATTAAAATCACCTGCGTAGTTATCAATTTGAATATTTAGATCACTTTGAGCGGCAGAGTATCCACCACTAAAGTTACCATCTGCACTCACACCTAGTACTTCGGTTACGGCATCCCAATTTAAATAATCTGCAAGATTGGCAGCATCTCCTATGGTTTCACCTTGCAGTAAATCGCTTAGATTTAACTTATCACCTGCTTCAAAATCAGTAATAATATCTAAATCAGGCGTTGATACCCCGTCTATATCATTATTCGTCCAGATGAAAGTATCCTCACCTAGTCCGCCCGTCAGTACGTCATTTCCAGATTTGCCTTGCAGAATATCATTACCATCCATACCTAGTAAGACATCATCTAATCCTTCACGGCCTACTAAGGTTTCTGAAGCATTAGTACCTTGAACCGTGCCAGTATCACCTTGTTGGTACTCGATGCTTACTAACGCTGAGCTAGAAACGTCATTTTCAGAAATTGTGTAATCGAATGAATTCACACTAGAGAAGTCAGTCGTGGTATAGATGACTGGATCAACACCTGAGGTTTGACCTCCATTAACATCAAAGGTTGTTGTTACTTCAGAGTTAGGTGAGGTATTGTCGTTACCTACCAATACCGCTTGATCTAACTCTAATATGCCCGTAGTGTCATTGGTAATGACGCTATCATCTTTAGCAGATAAACTGTAGACGAAGATAGTTTGCGTTGATTCAACACTATCGCCGTCATCGTCTATAAGGGTAAAGGTAATATCTTCTTGATAATCAACCACTAATGATTGAGTTTCATAGGTATATTTACCTGTCTCGAAATCTAGCGTCATAACACCTTGTGCCTGGGTATTAATTATGACCGTTGTTGTTGATTGGTCATAGCTATATATATCTGATGATGGACTAGATGCTACCATAGAGCCATCGCTACCATCATAATCATAGGTAATACCATCTAAGGTAAAGGTTAGGACGTGACCTTCATCAGCACCAAACAAGTTTCCATTTACCAAACCATAGTCTATGACATCAGGTAAGGTATCGATAAGGATATCGTCAAGCTCATCTAGATCAGTAACGATTCTGGCAAGATCAGTCGCGCCTTGTTCACCAATCTGCCCATCATAAGCAATGGGGTCAAGTTCGATAGTCGACTCATCAAAATCAGGACCGAAAGCAAAGGCATAAGATTTAATGTCATTAGCATTCAAAAAAGTAGTCCATAATGTTTCTTCTTGAGCTTGAATACCATTATCTTCATTAATATTACCCTTTGCGCCTGTACCATTTAGACCTGGATCAAAGTCGTTTACGGTTCCTTGACCAAACGTTGGCTCGCCATCGGTTAGGAAATAAGAGTAGTTATTGGCACCAAATATACCCCCTGCATTATCGTAACTAGTCATAGTCACATCTAAAGCAGCATCATAGTTCGTACCACCACCAGGGGTTATACCAGGTAAGCTAGCTTTCAGTTCATCGATAGTCATCCATTGTGGCTGTGCCTGTGCCTCTTTAGCAAAGGTGATTAGCTGAACTTTAACATCGCCGGCCACATCATAACCGTCTAGTAACTTCACAATAGCCGCTTTTGCAAAATCGAGACGGGTTTCACCTCCAGAAATCTCCGTACTCATGCTGCCTGAAGTATCTAGAATAATAGTGATATTTGAGTCGGATGTTGCAGCAGCAATATCAATGTTACTTTGTGATTGTGCAGGTCTATCATCCTCAACAGTAACCGCAAAGTTAGTGCTAGCTGATTGTGTACCATCACTGACACTGGCTTCAAACTGAACGTCGACCTGATCCTCATCGTCATTACTAGGGTGGTCAATAGCATGTAGCAACGTTGTATTGTAGTCGGCTACAAACCCACCTGAGCCATCAGTAGTAATGGGTCCTACATCAACTGTCATAACCTCTAACAAGTCTCCCTCAATAACTACTTGACCGGTTAACTGACCGGTTAAGTCATCCCATGTCCAACTGACCGTCTCACCTTTTACAGTGATATCAGTTGGGCCAGCTAAATCAATAGAAAAGTCACTAGCATCAAAATTATCAACATCTGTAAAACTGATTGAACCAGTCGCTACTGCACTGTCCGTTGTATCGTTATTGCCTGTGGTATCGGGGATTGGATCAAACTCTGTTAGACCCTCTTCTGACACTGTTACTGGAGTAACGGTCGGAATGGCGCAGTCATTGCTACCTTTAATTACAATCTCTAATACCGCAATATCTGAGCCTGTACCATCTGTCATAGTGTAGTTGAAGCTTTCAGTTAGTGAGTCGCCATCATTTAAGGCTTGAACGGTGGCATCGTCATCATTTACTTCATACACATAGGTCCCATCAGCATTGACTGTTAGCGTTCCATAAGTACCTACCAATGCCGTTCCTAATGTGCCAGCAGTGCCACTACCTTCAACTCCACCAACTCTAATATCAGTCACTATAGCATCAGTTTGGTCTGGATTATCATTGGTTAGCACGTTACCGGTCGCATCTTGAGAACCTGATCCATTATTGATACCTCCAGCTTCAACAGCGGCAGCACTATCGTCTACTGCTAATAAGTCATTATCAACAATAGTACCTATGCCACTATTTAAAATATTAGCATTTGTACTTGGATTACTGAGTGTTATGTCAAATGTTTCTGTAGCCTCCCATACTGCGTCATCTATGATAGGAACAGTAATGGTTTGGGTCAATATTCCTGGAGTAAAGGTTAGCGTACCCATTGTGTTTGTATAGTCTGTACCATCTACTGCTGTAACATCGGCAGTTGCATAATCAACAGTAACATCAGCTACTGCAGCTGGGCCACTTAGCGTTACTGTGAAGGTCATTGTTCCGTCCTCCTCATTAACTGACTGACTATCAATACTAATATCGGTTATATAATCATCATTAATGATGGTCATATCAGCGGTGTTAGCGTCAGAATCAACACCAATGCTTTCAAAGCCGCCGCCTACAGGATTGCTGATAGTGATATCAACGATTTCATCATCCTCTGCTAACAGATCATCTATCACCGTTAGGTCTAAATTAACTGAGCTTTGACCGGCTGGTATAGTCACTTGAATAACGCCAGTAAAGTCATCGCCATTGTCAGCTGTGCCTGAGTAAGTCACATCAACTGTGACGTCTGTAGCAGCAGTTATTAAATCACCGTTTTGATCGCGCAACTCAATTGGAAAAATGCCGATATTATCAGGATCAACAGCACCTTCGTTGATTGAATCAACATTATCTACGATAGACACTTCAACTGGGTCAGGTATAGGCTCGTCATTGATAGTCCCTGTAGCACTGCTACCTCCTATGGTTAATGTGGTGGTTTCGCCATCATCTGCATAGCTGTCATCAATGGTTGGATAAGTGACAGTAAAGCTTGTGACACCTGCAGGTACTGTAATCTCACCTGTAACTAAGTCTAAGGTGACTCCATCACTAAAGCTAACAGCCGTAGAGTAATCCACGTTTTCAGTGGCTGTACCTTCTGTTAAGCTAAAGCTGTAGGTTTCATCAGTCATGCTAGGGTTACTTAACGTAACCATATGAACTAAATCATCACCTTCAAAGGCTGCAGTCGGTTCGACAGTAATCTGAATATAATCATCACTAATGATGGTCATATCGGCGGTGTTAGCGTCAGAATCAACACCAATGCTTTCAAAGCCGCCGCCTACAGGATTGCTGATAGTGATATCAATGATTTCATCATCCTCTGCTAGCAGATCATCTATTACCGTTAGGTCTAAGTTAACTGAGCTTTGACCGGCTGGTATAGTCACTTGGATAACGCCAGTAAAGTCATCGCCATTGTCAGCTGTGCCTGAGTAAGTCACATCAACTGTGACGTCTGTAGCAGCAGTTATTAAATCACCGTTTTGATCGCGCAACTCAATTGGGAAAATGCCGATATTATCAGGATCAACAGCACCTTCGTTGATTGAATCAACATTATCTACGATAGACACTTCAACTGGGTCAGGTATAGGCTCGTCATTGATAGTCCCTGTAGCACTGCTACCTCCTATGGTTAATGTGGTGGTTTCGCCATCATCTGCATAGCTGTCATCAATGGTTGGATAAGTGACAGTAAAGCTTGTGACACCTGCAGGTACTGTAATCTCACCTGTAACTAAGTCTAAGGTGACTCCATCACTAAAGCTAACAGCCGTAGAGTAATCCACGTTTTCAGTAGCTGTACCTTCTGTTAAGCTAAAACTGTAGGTTTCATCAGTCATGCTAGGGTTACTTAGCGTAACCATATGAACTAAATCATCACCTTCAAAGGCTGCAGTCGGTTCGACAATAATCTGAATATAATCATCACTAGTGATGGTCATATCGGCGGTATTGGCGTCAGGATCAATACCAATAGCTTCAAAGCCACCGCCTACAGGATTGCTGATAGTGATATCAACGATTTCATCATCCTCTGCTAACAGATCATCTATCACCGTTAGGTCTAAATTAACTGAGCTTTGACCGGCTGGTATAGTCACTTGAATAACGCCAGTAAAGTCATCGCCATTGTCAGCTGTGCCTGAGTAAGTCACATCAACTGTGACGTCTGTCGCAGCAGTTATTAAATCACCGTTTTGATCGCGTATCTCAATTTCGAAACTGCCGACGTTATCGGGGCTAGTGGCAGACTCATCGATTACCCCTACATTGTCAACAATCGATACTGACACTGTGTCAGGTGTAGGTTCATCAATGATAGTGCCCACGCCATTATTTAAAATAGTGGCGTTAACAGCGTTACTCAAGATCACATCATAGGTTTCAGGGAGTTCTGCGTAAGCATCATCGATAATAGGCACTTGGATAGTTTGAGTAAATACAGTGGTACCCGCTGTAAAGGTTATCGTACCTGTTACTCCAGTATAATCTGAACCATCTACGGCCGTTACATCCCCTGTGGCATAGTCCACTGTCACATCAGCTGTTGGCGGTACATCACCGGCTAAAGTTACGGTAAACTCTGCAAAACCAGCATCTTCATCAACGGTCACGTCATCAATTTCGACAGAATAGTAAGGGGCGTCAATAATTGTGACATCAGCCACATCATTATCAGTATCAATAGCAATGGCTTCAAAGCCGCCACCAGTCACCTCAGTGATAGTTATGACCACGTCTTCTAGGTCTTCATTTAAGGCATCAGTTAAGGTCTCAATATTAAGGTCAACTGAACTTGTACCTGCTAAAATAACAACTGTGGTACTGACTGTTGTGTAGTCAACACCATTGGCTGCCATGCCTGTGTACTCAACAGTAACGGTCACATCAGTGGCAGCAACAATTAAATCACCATTCGCATCGCGAAGCTCAATTGGGAAGATTGCCATCTCACCTTCATTGATATCACCTGTATCACCGCCTAAATAATCGTCTACGATAGACACTTCAACTGGATCAGGTATAGGCTCGTCATTGATGGTGCCTGTGGCACTGCTACCCCCTATGGTTAATGTGGTGGTTTCACCATCATCTGCATAGCTGTCATCAATGGTTGGATAAGTGACAGTAAAACTTGTGACACCTGCAGGTACTGTAATTTCACCTGTAACTAAGTCTAAGGTGACTCCATCACTAAAGCTAACAGCCGTAGAGTAATCCACGTTTTCAGTAGCTGTGCCTTCTGTTAAGCTAAAGCTGTAGGTTTCATCCGTCATGCTAGGGTTACTTAGCGTAACCATATGAACTAAATCATCACCTTCAAAGGCTGCAGTCGGTTCGACAGTAATCTGAATATAATCATCACTAATGATGGTCATATCGGCAGTATTGGCGTCAGGATCAATACCAATAGCTTCAAAGCCACCGCCTACAGGATTGCTGATAGTGATATCAACGATTTCATCATCCTCTGCTAACAGATCATCTATCACCGTTAGGTCTAAATTAACTGAGCTTTGACCGGCTGGTATAGTCACTTGAATAACGCCAGTAAAGTCATCGCCATTGTCAGCTGTGCCTGAGTAAGTCACATCAACTGTGACATCTGTCGCAGCAGTTATTAAATCACCGTTTTGATCGCGCAACTCAATTGGGAAACTGCCGATATTATCTGGATCAACCGTACCTTCGTAGATTGAATCAACGTTATCTACAATCGATACTTCAACTAGGTCAGGTGGATATTCATCATTGATAGTCCCTGTAGCACTGCTACCCCCTATGGTTAATGTGGTGATTTCACCATCATCTGCATAGCTGTCATCAATGGTTGGATAAGTGACAGTAAAACTTGTGACACCTGCAGATACTGTAATCTCACCAGTTACTGCATCGAAGGTAACTCCATCGCTAAAGCTAACAGCCGTAGAGTAATCCACATTTTCAGTAGCTGTGCCTTCTGTTAAGCTAAAGCTGTAGGTTTGATCCGTCGCACTAGGGTTACTTAGCGTAACCATATGAACTAAATCATCACCTTCAAAGGCTGCACTCGGTTCGACAGTAATCTGAATAGTGCTATCTTTAATGGTTACATTAGCGGTATCGGCCATAGGATTAACACCAATAACTTCAAAGCCGCCACCCACGGGGTTACTAATGGTGATATCAACGATTTCATCACCTTCTGCTAACAGATCTTCTAAAGAGGCAATGTCTAAGTCAACTGAGCTTGCGCCCGCAGGAATAACAACTGTAAAGCTACCGGTATAATCATTGCCATTGGTTGCCGAGCCTGTATACTCTATCGTTACCGTGACATCGGTAAGTGCGACTTGTGGATCGCCATCAACGTTTGTCAGGTAAATAGGAAATGAGGCTAACTCGCCCTCATAAATTGAATCTACGTCATCAAAAATAGAAACTGTCACTGGGTAATTACAATCATCGACAATATTCATATCAGCGACATACATTACTGGATCTAGTGCAATGGCCTCGAAACCACCACCGGACACACTTGTGAGCTCAATATTAACAATCTCTGAGCCCTCAGCAATATTATCATCCAAAGTTTGTAAAATCAGATTAGTACTCTGAGCGCCTGCAGGAATTACAACACTGGCAATACCTGTAAAATCAGTACCATCAATAGCAACACCGCTATATTCAATATTAACTGTGATATCAGTGACTGCGTTGATAGCATTGCCATCCGCGTCCTTTAGAACAATTGGAAATAAGCCACTAGAAGCTTCTATAACATCAGTAGTAAAGTCTAGAATAGACACAAAAACTGAATCGCAATCATCTACAATATTCATGTCAGCAGTGTTATGGTCTGGATCAACGGCTATAGCTTCGAAACCACCACCTGATACATTAAAGAGTTCAATATTTACTAGCTCTGAACCTTCAGCAAAATTATCATCAATCGTTTCTAACACAAGGTAATTAGATTGACTACCTGCTGGGATAACAATAGTTGATATACCTGTAAAGTCCGTACCATCAATGCCTACACCACTATAATGAATATCTACTGTAGTATCGGTAATTGCACTTACAGGATTTCCATCTTGATCATGCAGCTCGATTGGAAAAACACCATTGCCGCCTTCAACAACATTAGTTACGAAGTCAAGAATTGAAACAACTACTGACTCTGCCTCACAGCAATCGTCGACTATATTCATATCAGCTGTGGCTTTAGTAGGATCAACCGCTATTGCTTCAAAACCACCACCAGTTACACTGTTTAATTCTATGTTTACAATCTCTGAGCCTTCAGCGATATAATCATCCAATGTCGTGATATCAAAATCCACACTCGAGCTGTTAGCAGGTATAGTGACACTTGTCACCCCTATATAGTCCGTTCCATCGATGGCCACACCACTATAATGTATATCGACAGTGACATCAGTTATAGCGGCATTAAGGTTACCGTCAGCATCTCTCAACTCTACTGTAAAGGTAGCAACCTCACCTTCATAAACCGAATCAACATTATCAACAATTGACACATAGACTGAGTCTAAATCTGTGTGACACTCATCAGTAATTGTGCCCACACCACTGTTTAGGATTGTGGCATTAACAGCATTACTTAGCGTCACACTATAAGTTTCAGCAACCTCAGCAATATTATCATCCAAAATAGGCACAGTAATGGTCTGCGTGAGTGTACCCAATGGGAATACTAAAGTGCCGGTTACGCCAGTATAGTCTGAAGCATCCAGAGCAGTAACATCACCTGTCGCATAATCCACGGTCACATCAGCTGTTGGGGCGTCGCCTGTTAAAGTTACCGTAAATACTGCATTACCAGCATCTTCGTCGACCGTTACGTCGTCAATCTCAATAGTAGTGTATGAGCTGTCGATAATATCAACGTCCGCGACACACTTATCGGCATCGACACCAAGGGCTTCAAAGCCGCCGCCTGTCGCGTCAGTAACGGTAATGACCACATTTTCTAAGTCTTCGTCTAACAGATCAGTAAGCGTTTCTATATCAAGATTGACTGAACTTTCGCCTGCTAGAATAGTGACTGTGGTACTTACTGAGGTGTAGTCATCACCATTGATTGCCGTACCGGTGTACTCAACTGTGACAGTCACGTTAGTGGCTGCTATGACTAAATTACCTGCTTCATCACGCAGTTCTATTGGGAAGGTTGCCGTGTCACCTTCATTCACAGCGTCATAGTTATCGACGATAGATACTTCGACTAAATCTGGCAGTTGTTCTTCATCGGTAATCGTACCTATGCCACTATGTGAAATAGTTGCATTAACTGAGTTACTTAAGGTCATATCATAAGTTTCGTAAGGTTCAGCATAAACATCATCTATGATCGGCACCTGGACAGTTTGCGTAAATACAGTGGTTCCCGCTGCAAAGGTAAGCGTACCAGTTATACCTGTGTAGTCTGGACCATTTAAGGCAGTAACATCACCTGTCGCGTAATCAACTGACACGTCAGCCGTTGGTATGCCTCCTGTTAAAGTTACTGTAAATTCTGCATAACCTGCATCTTCATCCACAATGACATCATTAACTTCTACGCGCGAGTGGGGAATATCAGTAATGTCAACGTCGGCAACACACTTATCAGCATCGACACCAAGGGCTTCAAAGCCACCGCCTGTCGCTCCAGTAACCGTAATGACCACATTCTCTAAGCCTTCGTCTAATAAATCAGTAAGCGTTTCAATATTAAGATTGACTGAACTTGCGCCTGCTGGAATAGTGACTGTGGTACTTACTGTAGTGTAGTCATCACCATTGATTGCCGTACCTGTGTACTCAACTGTAACGGTCACTTCAGTGGCAGCTACGATTAAATTACCTGTTTCATCACGTAGCTCAATCGGGAAAATTGCTGGGTCACCTTCATTCACAGCATCATAGTTATCGACGATAGATACTTCGACTAAGTCAGGGTATTGTTCTTCATCGGTAATCGTACCGATACCGTTATGATCTAATGTGGCATTAACAGGGCTACTTAAGACAACATTAAAAGTTTCGTCTTCTTCATCGTAAACATCATCTAAAATAGGCACTTCGATAGTCTGAGTGGTCTCGCCTGGTACGAAAGTTACTGTTCCGCTTAGTCCGGTATAGTCTGCACCATTGATTGCTGTACCATCATCGGTATTAAAACTAACTTCTACTGTTTCCGTACTCGGATGTGACAAAGTAACTGTAAATGTGGCAACAACGTCTTCTCCCATGAGACTTTCACTCACAGTGACATCATCAACACTAATACTTGGCATCATGTCTTTGTCTATAATGACTGTATTTACCGTATCGTCATTACCAAGTTCCGCACTACCTGTTACCCCAGTAATAACCACATTGTAATTTTCATCGCCTTCATAGACGCCGTCATCATTGATACCTACTTCAACCACAACACTCAATTGACCTGCGGGTATGGTGACTGTGGCAGTGGTAGCACCGGTGAAGTCGTTACTATCTGTGGTTTGATTTTGAACTTCATAGGTAACCACAGTATCGGTATCAGAAGCCTTATCTAAACTAATGGTATAAGTGGCAGGGCCATTGTTTTCATTAACACTGCTATCTCCAGATAAAGAAACGATAGCAGGAGACTCTACAACCGCTGAGTCACTGCTGGTTTCTGAGGCATTTTCTAGGTAGTCAACAACCTGGGCTTTTACTTCGATAGTTTCGCCGTTAGCAGGTGCTGGATATTCTAATACCAAGCCGTTGTCTTTAATATCTTGGGTAATAACAATCATATCCATAGACCCATCAGGGTTTGTTACTATTAAAGTATCACCAACCTGTGTTTTTTCATGGACTTCGATTAAGACACCCACTGTTCCGTCCAACTCGCCTGCTGAAATTATGCCATCATTATTGGCATCCTCAGTAATGGTCACAACTGGAGGATTAACGGGAGGAGTAGGAGGAGGAGGAGGAGAATCATCAGAGCTGCCAATTGAAGCAATACCTAATGCGGCTAAAACAGGCAGTCCGCCTATCCACCATGGCTGTACGAATTCTTCACCACCCAGTGCATTGCCTTGTACCGCACCATTTTGAAGTTGGGTCACAAAATCAGTTTGTTCAGCACTATCAGGAATGTAATAGTAAGGTTCACCCTCTTTTGACGCACCTATAAGCGCACTATTATTATTGGCAGCATTTTCTGTATAAAAGTCTTTGATAATAAGATCGTCTTCTGCACCGGTACGCTCAAAGGAAACCTTTAAATCGTTATCGACGCGCCGAGTGATAATATGGTCTGGGCCATATCCTTTGGCGTTATCAAAAAACTCATAGTTAGCATTCTTCGTAGCATTAATAACTGTTGGTCCGTTACCTGAAAGAGTATGTTTTGCAATTACTCCGCTTGAATCTACTGTTGTTACAATGATATTTTTCATTTTCTTTCCCTGTTGAATTTGAACTGATTTATGTTTGTTAGATAATTTCTTAAATTGGCCTGCTAAATCCTGTTCAACTAGGCCTTGTAATATTATTTTTGTTGTATTACTGCGACTACTCTACGGTTCATCTGTCTTCCTTCTGCAGTTGCGTTTGAAGCAATTGGCCGTGATTCTCCATAGCCAACCGCTTGAATTCGAGCGGGACTGATTCCGTATTGATTAATAAATACCTCTTTGACTGCCTGAGCACGACGTTTTGACAAAGCGATGTTGTAAGCATCACTTGCATTACTGTCGGTATGACCCTCGATAACTACAGTCGTATCTGAATACTTCTGCATAAACTCGGCGGCAGTAGACAGGTCGCGTAGGTACTGAGGTTTAACCACTGATTTATCATTATCGAAAAGGACTTGAAGGTTTATGGTGACTTTTTCTTCTAAAATAGGAGCACTAGGGGGCTGAGGCTTGGGTTGTGGACGAAGCGCACAGTTTGGAATAACTTTGCTTATTTGATGAGATTGATAGGTCATGCCAGCCATAGCAGCACGGGCTTGATCCTCAGAAACGCGTTTTGATTTTGCAACGCGGTTTTTATTCACGTTTATTTCGTAATATTGAGTCTCCTTATTTTTGAGAGTTGAAGTGTTATGTTTTAACAATAAGTCATTGGTATTTAGCTCAGAGGACCTGTTACTCAACCGGTTGTCCCCAATGCAGGAATAAACTGTGGTAAAACTTCCAGGATGTAGGCTGACCTGATAATCATCGTTTATCGCGATATTGACCCCTGTCCTTGAGTCATCTTCATCCATAGGCCTATAGAAGACCAGTCGGGTTGTGCCCTCAGGAGTTGGTGTATTTAAAATAGTATCTACATCGACAACTTTATTGGGATACCAAGCAACATTGTTTACTCTAACCATTCCCTCTTCAGTAGCACATCCTTGCAACATAGAGGCTACCAATAAAGTGCCAATCCATCTTTTGGCTGATATTTTCACAACAAACTCCTTAATATTTGCAAGCGAAACGATTCAAACGAGAGAGCAAACAATTTTTTGTAAGGAATAACCCTTAAACTAGAGCGCTTCACTGATAGATCCTTTATCTTAAAAGCGATCTCTGATTTGTTTTAATAGTTAGGACAACAGAGGTTAAGCATTCATTGCTGTTTTTTGCCCCTTTTCTACGCTTACTCTTCGTAATTAAGAGAGATAGTAAATTAAGCATGTCTTACGAAATTTATGCATAATTTCCATATCTTCCTACCAATAATACTTACCGGACTTATGTTAGGTAATGGTATAAAGCTA
>Ga0208670_100019_pt1 | contig 91169 bp, 87 predicted proteins | sample 24BtaG_FD_184098 | JGI IMG/M metagenome (GOLD analysis project Ga0208670, IMG submission 184098) | Marine viral communities from Cariaco Basin, Caribbean Sea - 24B_WHOI_OMZ_CsCl (SPAdes) (version 2) | ecosystem: Environmental > Aquatic > Marine > Oceanic | place: Caribbean Sea: Cariaco Basin...
GCCCGCTTTACCGAGCATTTCGGCGGCACCGTCCTGGTCGGCTCGGCAATCATCGCTGTGCTGTGTGTGATCGGCCTGAACCGGCTGACGGTGGAAAACAGCTTTATCGATTACTTCAAATCCTCTACCGAGATTCACCAGGGCATGATCACCATCGACGACCGGCTGGGCGGCACGACCCCGCTGGATGTGGTGATTACCGATGAACCAGCGCCCGAGAACCCGGGCGACGATCCCTTTGCCAGCGACTGCGATCCGTTCCTGGACGATTGCGGCGACGAGGAATACCGGGACACCTGGTACACCTACCAGAAAATGCGGGACCTGGGCGCGGTACACGACTACCTGCACAGCCTGCCGGAAACCGGCAAGGTGCTGTCGATCAGCACAACGCTGGACCTGCTGGCACAGGTAAACGGCGGTGAACCGCTGGATGCCCTGCAGCTGGCGTTTGTACCGGCTGCCGTGCCAGAAGACTTACAGGACATCCTGCTCACCCCCTATATTTCCGAGGAGCACGACCAGGCCCGGTTCAGCATCCGCATACTGGAAACCTTACCGGAACTGCGCCGGCAGGAGCTGCTGGACAGAATCCGCAGCCACCTGACCACCGAACTGGGTTACGACAAAGACCGTATCCTGCTTTCAGGCATGACGGTGATGTACAACAACATGCTGCAAAGCCTGTTCGATTCGCAGATCAAAACCATCGGGGTCGTGTTTGGCGCCATCCTGGCCATGTTCGTGCTGTTGTTCCGCTCGGTAAAGCTGGCCCTGATCGGCATGGCACCCAACCTGATTGCCGCCGGCTCGGTGCTGGGCCTGATGGGCTGGCTCGGCATTCCGCTGGATATGATGACCATTACCGTGGCCGCCATTACCGTTGGCATCGCCGTGGATGACACCATTCATTACATCCACCGGTTCAAAACCGAGTTCGCCAAAGACGGTGACTACCTGGCCACCATGCACCGCTGCCATCGCAGCATCGGCCAGGCCATGTTCTTTACCTCGCTGACCATCATTTCCGGGTTCTCGATCCTGGTGCTGTCGAACTTTATTCCCACTATCTACTTCGGCCTGTTCACCGGCTTCGCCATGTTCATGGCGCTGCTCGGCGCCCTGACCCTGCTGCCCCGGCTGATTGTCCTGCTCAAGCCTTTCCCTGCCCCATAATAAAAAACCCCGCCGGAGCATGGCTCGGGCGGGGTTTTTGTAGTTACCGGATCAGGCCTTGCCTGGCTCCGGGTCGTCGGTGTTGATCATGTCATCATGCTCATTCATATCCCACGGCAGCTTGCCCGGCGAGATATTGAGGAAGTGCAGGTAGTTCTCGAACTGGTCAAGAATGTCCTTGATGATGTCATGCTCATCGTAGCCGAACACATCGTAGGAACGACCGCCCCGGCGCAGATAGACCTCCGCCCGGTAATAGGCTTCAGGCTCGTCCGGGTCACGCTTGAGCTCGCCGTAGACAAAGCCCGGCATCGGGTGCTCGGTCAGCCGCACATCGTAGATGAAGTCGACATGGTGCTCACGGTGCACCTGCAGGTGTGAACGCAGGTTCTCGGCATCGAACTCGGCGGTTGCATCCCAGCCCTTGGCCTTCAGTTCCTGCTCCACTTCCCGCATAGCATTCATGGCCGTGTTCTTGATGAACATTTCCACTTCGTGCTGGCCCGGGAATTCCACAATGGCCGCCAGGCGATGCTTCCACTGGGAGCCGGTCATATGCCGGTTAGTCATCATATGGGCCTGCAGACTGGTTTCACGGTGTCCTTCGATCACCAGGGCCCGCCACATACCCACAGCAGCAATCAGCATGATAATGGCAAACGGCAGGGCGCTGGCTATGGTCATGGTCTGCAAGGCACTCAGCCCGCCCGCCAGCAACAGCACCGCTGCAACCGCACCTTCCAGCACGGCCCAGAACACCCGCTGCCATGCCGGGGTGTTGATCACGCCACCGGAAGCCAGGGAGTCAATCACCAGCGAGCCGGAGTCAGACGAGGTGACAAAGAAGGTGATGATCAGCAACACCGTCAGCAGAGAAATAAAGAACGACCAGGGCAGCACGTCGAACAGTTTGAACAGGGCAACCGCGTGGTCATCCTGCACGTCCGTGATCAGCGTGTTCAGACCTTCATTCATGATCAGGTTCAGGGCGGTGTCGCCAAATACCGAGAACCACAGGAAAGTGAACACCGATGGCACCAGCATGACACCGAACACAAACTGGCGGATGGTGCGGCCGCGGCTGATCTTGGCGATAAACATGCCCACGAACGGCGCCCAGGCAATGGTCCAGCCGAAGATAAACAGGGTCCAGTTACCGATCCAGTCACTGCGGGTGTAGGCCTGCAGGTTGAAGGTACGCTCGACAATACCGCTCAGGTAGCTGCCGGTGTTCTGCAGGAAAGTTTCCAGAATATGGATAGTCGGGCCGACCACAAACACAAACAGCATCAGGGATACCGCCAGCACCATATTGAGAATGGACAGACGCTTTACGCCCTTATCCATACCTGCCACCACCGACACGGTCGCCGCCGCGGTAATCACCGCAATGGCAATAATCTGCACCGTGGTACTGATGGGCACCGAGGGCCAGAGATAATTGATACCTGCGTTGATCTGGGTGACCGACAGCCCCAGCGTAGTGGCAATACCAAACATGGTGCCCAGAATGGCGAAGATATCCACTGCATGGCCGATGGGGCCGTAGATCTTCTCGCCAATCAGCGGGTAGAGCGCGGAGCGGATAGACAGCGGCAGACCATGGCGGAAGGCAAAGTACGCCAGCACCAGGCCTACCAGGCCGTAGATAGCCCAGATATGAAAGCCCCAGTGGAAGAAAGCAATCTGCATGGCCTGCTTGGCCGCATCGACGGTTTCAGCAGCGCCGGCAGGCGGCGTGGCGTAATGCAGCACAGGCTCGGCCACGCCAAAGAACAGCAGCGCGATACCGTAGCCGGCCGAGAACAGCATGGCAAACCATTCCGGGAAGGAGTACTGGGCTTCCGCGTGGTCCGGCCCCAGTTTGATATTGCCCCACTTGGATGCCCCCACAGAGACAATAAAGACCAGGAAGATGGCAACCGACAGCATGTAGAACCAGCCGAAGGTATCGGTAATCCAGGCCAGGGTCGCGCTGAACGCTTCCCCTGCCAGTTCGGGATTGCTGATGGTTCCGATCACCAGCAACAGCGCAACGACAACGGCCGGAATAAAGACCGGTACGAGGATAGTGGAACGGATAGCTTTCGTATCTGAAGCCATAGAGTCCATCCATGTTATGAGTGAGTTTTACAGGGCTTCTTGTGGGCCCCTTCGAGCATTACGAAAAGTATAGGAACAAATGCATTATTTGGATGACACAGAATACTTCTAACCGTGAAATAAACTTATAGACCGGTCAAGGCTTTTGTGCCGAAAGAATTGCGGGGAAAAGGCGGAGTGGCAAAGGGGGTAACCGAAGAGAAAACAACCCGCACCTTCAGCATCGGCAGGCGCGGGCGGTATTACGACGGGCGAACTTACTGGCCCGGCTGCATCATCTGACGCTGTTGCTGCATCTGACGCTGCATTTCCTGCATCTGGCGGTCCAGCTCTGCGCGCTGTTCCTCAGTGAAAACGGCATCCACTTTCGCTTGCATCAGTGCGGAAAGCGCGGCAATTTCACCGGTCACATCACCCAGCTCTTCGGCGTTGTCGCGGATGGCGGATTCGTTGTAGTCCGGCTTGATTTCACCCTGCAGCTTCTGTTGCAGGTTCTGGGCACTCTGGCGCAACTCGCCGATCTCGCCCTGCATGTCATCAATAATGCCGCGGATTTCGCTCTGCTGGTCGTCAGACAGCCCCACCATTTCTGCAAGCTGGGCAACCTGGTCCGGCTGGCCGGGCTGCTGGGCGAATGCGGTGGCCGACAGGCTCAGGGCAATCAGTGCGGAACCGATAAATTTCACAACTTGCTGCATAATTTTCTCCATCGCAGACGGCCACTGTCGAAGCCGCCGTTTATTGGCTTAACGTTTGAGACTCCACACCCTAAAACAATCACACACCGGATTTCATCCCGATATCCCGTCTTTCTGTACACAGCACACAGAAAAACCGTTGCCAGCCCAGACATCACGGGGCTTCCGATAAATGTGAAAGTTTAGTCATTCCCCTGCATAATGGCGCCTTTCAGCAACAGGCGGAGCAACACCGATGGCGATTAACTGGTTTCCCGGGCACATGCACAAGGCTCGCAAGGAGATCAAGCAGGTCATGCCCCAGATGGACCTGATCATCGAGGTGGTAGACGCCAGAATCCCGTTCAGCAGCGAGAACCCGCTGGTGCCGTCGCTGCGTGGCGACACGCCGCTGATCAAGGTTTTGAACAAGCGAGACCTGGCTGACCCGGCAATCACCGAACAATGGCTGGCCTGGATTGAAAAAGAACGCGGAGTGCGGGCCATCACCCTCACCCACAACCAGCGCCAGGAAGCCCTGGGCATCCTGAAGCTGGCGGAGGAAATGACCCCGAACCACAACCGGGAGAAAAGCGCCCTGCGGGTGATGATTCTGGGCATCCCCAACGTGGGCAAGTCTACGCTGATCAACACCCTGGCCGGGCGCCCCGCCGCCAAGACCGGTAACGAGCCGGCGGTCACCCGGGCCCAGCAAGCCATCAAGCTGCCGGATAACGTGCTGTTGTACGACACCCCGGGCTTTCTCTGGCCCAAGCTGTCACCGGAGCAGTGCGGCTACCGGCTGGCCGTCACCGGCGCTATCCGCAGCGCGGTACTGGATTTTGAAGATGTTGCGATGTTCGAAGCCGACTACCTGGTGCAGGCCTACCCGGAGCTGGTCATGGCCCGCTACGGCCTCGGCCAGAAGCCACGGGACGGGCTGGCGCTGATGGACGCAATTGCGGAAAAGCGGCGCTTCCTGGGCCGCGGCGGCGTACCGGACCTGCACAAGGTTTCCGAGGTGTTGCTGAACGAATTCCGGGCCGGCACACTGGGGCAGATTTCCCTGGAAACACCGGACATGGTTGAACAGGAACTGGCAGAAGCGCGTATCAAGGAAGAGCAGGAAGCGAAGGAAAAAGCCATCAAAGCCGAACAGCGGAAACGAAAGAAACGCTGAATAGATCGTTCGCTGTTCAACACTTACATATCAGGCTACCATTCTGCTATGCTTGATTTGGATCAACCCGGATGGTTTATCAACTATGGCCCAGGCAATTCATCTCCACCAAGTGTCTCCGCTCAAAGCCTCATGCCAGCAGTGTAGCCTGAGCAACCTCTGCCTTCCCCTTGCCGTTGAAGAGAACGATCTCGAGCGGCTCGAAGATATTGTCCAGCAGGGCAAAATCTACAACCGGGGCGAGCACATCTTTGACCAGAGCACCCCGATGCGGTCCTGCTTTGCGGTGAAGAGCGGGTCAGTGAAGACCTCGATCATTACCGAAGGCGGTGACGAGCAGGTGACCGGCTTCTTTATGCCCGGCGAACTGGTCGGGCTCGACAGCATGAGCAGCGACACCTACGCCTGCACGGCCAAGGCCCTGGAACGCACCAGTGTGTGCGAGTTCCCGATCGAAAAGCTGGAAGAGCTCACCGGCAAACTGCCCGAGCTTCAGCATCATATGTACCACTTGCTGAGCCAGGAAATCCAGAACAGCCACCAGTTGGCCATGTTGCTGAGCAAGAACACCGCAGAAGAGCGCATTGCCGCCCTGCTGCTGTCACTGTCCAGCCGCTTCCGTCGCCGTCGCATGTCGCCGACCAACTTCAGCCTGCCCATGGCACGGAACGACATTGCCAACTTCCTGGGCCTGGCAGTAGAAACCGTTAGCCGGGTGTTCACCCGCTTCCAGAACCAGGGCATTATCCGTGCCCGTGGCCGTGAAGTAGAACTGCTGGATGTAGAAGCCCTGCAGCTGGTTACCCGTGACTTCGCCCGCCAGGGCTGTCAGTAACCACCCTGACTCCTTTCTGAATATCACTGGCCGGCGGATTACAGGTCCGTCGGCTCGGTCTTCTCTTCAGCTTTTTCGTCGATACTACCCGTACCCTTGATCATGGCAACCTCTTCATTTAGCCATGTGCGCCAGGGCAGCTGCTTGATACCGAACGTGTTCTTGATCTTGCTGCACACCATGGTGGTGTTTACCGGCTCCAGGTGTCCCCACTCTGGCAGTTCGTCCACCACGCGAATGTCTTCCGGAATACCGGGCATACCGGCGATCGCCAGCCCCAGCTCATACAGGTTGATCTCTTCGGAACCGGCATACTGATAGGTGCCCCAGACTTCGGCACCGCAATCCAGTTGCAGCACAATCGCACTTATCACCCGGGCAAGGTCCTGGACTGCCACCGGCTGGCCCTGGCAGCGGCCGGGCAGCGACAAGGTGTCTGCGCGCCCCGTGCTTTCGTACAGCTTGCGGATAAAGCGGCCCAGGCTCCAACCGGTACGCAGCAGGATGTGCCGGGGCAGCAGTGTACGCAGCGCCTGTTCACACTCCCACTGCCAGCGGCCCAGCTCGTTGATTGGCTGGCCCGGGTTAGACGCTATGTAAGCACCCTGTTTGCGGCCGTCAAACACGTAGCAGGAAGACAACTGCAGCAGCGCCATGCCTCGGTCCCGGGCGTGCTCAGCCAGGCACAGGGGCAGTGAAAAGGCCACCTCATGGGCTGCTTCCGGGTTGGCTTCGACTTTCTCCGGGTCAGTCAGCCAGAGCGCATTCACAATCAGGTCTGCATCTTCCGGAATCCAGCTTTCCAGGGCTTTCAGGTCGGCATTGGCCGGGTCGCTGACCAGCAAAGGGCTCACCCGCAGATGGGTTTTGCGCAAGCGCTCCAGGAGCACTTTCCCCAGTGGGCCGTAGTCGTGAACAACAAGTACATGCACGCGGAATCAACGCCTCCGGAATATCACTGATATGACGCCTGTCGGGAACCACTCAGGCCAATGGCCGGAGCGGAGGGTTGCTGCACTATGCCTGCAACCTGAAACGCCGGTGTTAATTGAAGTCTCACTTGCGAGCATACAACAACAGGAAGCCCTATGCTGAAACAACAGAGCCATATTGTTGCCCCGATTCCCGATGAACTCCGTACCCGCGCGCTGTACACAGTAAGCGAGCTGAAAAGCCGCGGCAAGGCCGACAAGCAGGCTATTGAACAGCTGTACGACCTGATCAACGAGCTGACCGAAGCCGGGCTGGATTTCTTCTTCATCGAACCGCTGCGCCGCCTGAAAGCCGGCAGCATGATGATGGGCATGGCCAGGATGGGCATCAGCAGCATGCTCAAAGGCAGCAAGATGGTGATTCACAAGGTTCTGAAAAAACTGGATGACCGTAGCCTGGCGGCGATTCTCGATTTCATCGAGGAGATCATTCATGAACCCGAGGCACCCTAGCAGAAACCCCGGTCAGTAACTCATAGCCGATGGTGCCGGCACATTCCGCCACCTCATCCACGCTGACGGTCGGGCCCCAAAGCTCCACCCTGTCCCCTTCACGGGCCTGAGGCGCATTGCCCAGGTCCACCGCCAGCATATCCATGGATACGCGGCCCAGCAGCCGTATGCGCTGGCCATTGATGGCCGCCGGCGTTCCCGTGCCCGCATGGCGCGGGTAGCCGTCGCCGTAACCGATCGCCACCATGCCCATGCGGGTGTCCCGGTCTGCCGTAAAGGTGCACCCATAGCCAATGGCTTCACCGGCACGCACGGTGCGGGTGGTGATCAAAGGTGCTTCCAAGATCATGGCCGGTTTCAGCCCGAGATCCAGTCCGGTTTTACCAATCATTGGCGAGGCGCCGTACAGCATAATGCCAGGCCGGCTCCATTCGTAGAGGGGTTGGTTGGGCCGGAAATGGGCCGCCGAGTTACCGACACTGCGCATCAGATCCGGCCAGGGCGCGACCGCCGCTTCAAAGCTGCGGGTTTGCTGCCCGGTGAAATCACTGGCCAGGTCATCCGCACAGGCAAAGTGGGTGACAAAGCCCTGTAACCGGGTTCGGGCGCCCATGGACTCCAGGCCGGCCACCACCTCCGGTAACTCCCGGGGCCGGAAACCCAGCCGGTTCATACCGGTATTTACCTTCAGCCAGAAGCTCGGTACCGAGGCTTCAGACAGCCAGCCCAGCTGCTGCCGGCAGTGCAACACCGGCTCGAAGTCCATGGCGGCACAACGGGCCAGGTCTCTCGCTTCATGCACGCCCTGCAACAACACCACCGGTTGCGGCAGGCCCGCCTCACGGATGGCTTCCGCTTCTTCAAGGCAAGCCACAGCGTATTTCTCGGCCAGCCCGTCCAGGGCACCGGCCACCGCCTGGATGCCATGGCCATAACCGTCGGCCTTGACCACAGCCATGGCCCGGGCGTTGCCAGCCTTCTGCTGAGCCAGGCGATAGTTGAACCTGATCGCCTCAAGGTCAATACGGGCAACGGTGGGGCGTGGCATCAGTAATCACCACCGTAGTCACCGTAATCCCCGTGGGCGAGGTCCTCAAACTTGGTGTACTTGCCGATAAACGCCAGGCGAATGGTGCCGATGGGGCCGTTCCGCTGCTTACCGATGATGATCTCGGCAATGCCTTTATCCTGGGTGTCTTCGTTGTACACCTCGTCCCGGTATACAAACATGATGACGTCGGCGTCCTGCTCGATCGCACCGGATTCCCGCAAGTCCGAGTTCACCGGGCGCTTGTTGGGCCGCTGCTCCAGGCTCCGGTTCAGCTGCGACAGTGCAACCACCGGGCAGCTCAGCTCCTTGGCTATGCCTTTCAGGGAACGGGAAATTTCCGAGATCTCGGCGGTACGGCCCTCGGTGTTACCGGGCACCCGCATCAGCTGCAGGTAGTCGACCATGATCAGGCCGATCTTGCCGCCGTTTTCCCGGGCAATACGGCGCGCACGGGAACGCATTTCCGTGGGGCTCAGGCCCGGGGTGTCGTCTATGTACAGGGGCTTGTCTTTCAGCAGGCTGACCGCCGAGGTCAACCGCGGCCAGTCGTCTTCTTCCAGCTTGCCGCTTCGTACCTTGGTCTGGTCGATCCGGCCCAATGAAGACAACATACGCATGGCCAGTGCATCGGCGGGCATTTCCATACTGAACACCAGGATGGGAGTACCGGTGCTGATCAGTGCGTTTTCAACAATGTTCATGGCGAAGGTGGTCTTACCCATCGAGGGCCGCCCCGCCACGATAATCAGGTCTGCCGGCTGCATACCGGAGGTCTGGTCGTCCAGGTCCCGGAAACCGGTGGTCAGGCCGGTGGTCTGCTCGCCGGATTCGAACAGTTCTTCAATACGGCTCAGGGTGGTGGCCAGGATCGGGTTGATGGCCTTGGGACCAGAGCCCTCCTTGCTGCGGGATTCTGCAATCTGGAACACGCTGCGCTCGGCTTCGTCCAGAATCTCGCTGCTTTTGCGACCCTGCGGGTTAAAGGCCGAGTCGGAAATCTGGCCGGAAACTTCCACCAGTTTCCTCAGGATCGAACGCTCGCGGACAATGTCAGCGTAGGCGCGAATATTTGCCGCGCCCGGGGTTTTCTCGGCCAGCTCGGCCAGGTACGACAAGCCGCCGGCATCTTCAATGTCGCCGGCCCGCTCCAGGAACTCGGCCAGGGTAACCACATCCAGCGGCTCGCTTTCGCTGGCCAGCCGTTCCACCGCACCGAAGATCAGCCGATGATCCTGCCGGTAAAAGTCGGAGGCAGAAATAACTTCGGAGATTTCGTCAAAACGGCGGTTATCCAGCATCAAACCACCGAGAACAGCCTGTTCTGCCTCTACCGAATGAGGGGGAACCTTGATCCGGCTGGTTTCGGGATCCATCGACGCAGGTTTCAGAGTGGGATTGGCCATAAATACCGACAACATTGAAATGGGAATACGGGAGTACAAGAATACCAGAAAGCAACGGGCCCGAAACCGTCTCCGGTTCGGGCCCGTCTGGGGAAACTGAAACCCGGGGTTTCAGCTCCTTTGAAGCTACCTGTAGCGGCTACCGATTACTCGGCAACAACCGCCAGCTTGATAGTAACTTCAACATCAGTGTGCAGCTGCAGTTCGATGTCGAACTCGCCGACAGTCCGGAGCGGACCTTCCGGCAGACGAACTTCACTCTTCTCGACTTCAGTGCCACCGGCAGAAACAGCTTCTGCGATGTCACGAACACCGATAGAACCGAACAGCTTGCCTTCTTCACCAGCCTTGGAGCTGATGGTGAAGGACGCACCTTCCAGAGCCTCGGCACGGGCCTGGGCAGCGGCCAGCTTCTCAGCGGCAGCTTTTTCCAGCTCGGCACGACGCTCTTCGAACGCCTGTACGTTTGCAGCCGTGGCAGGAACAGCCTTGCCATACGGCAGCAGGAAATTACGACCGTAACCGGCCTTAACCTTTACCTTGTCACCCAGGGAGCCAAGGTTTGCTACTTTCTCGAGCAGAATAACTTCCATCTCGTTAACCTCTTCGTGCTTTATTCAGCCGGCCCGGCGGGTTTTATTCGCCCCCGGATATCCAGCCAGCTATCCACAAAAGCCAGAACCAACAAAAGCATCATCAGACTCGGACCCAGCAGAACCAGTAGCACATAGAATGCTACCAATGCCTGCCCGCCCCACTGTTTACGACCAACAAACCCGTGCACCAGTGCCAGCGAAGCGATGAACAGCGGTGTACCCGCAGCCCATGCCAGCAGCATGGAATTGAGCCCCAGTAGCGGGCCTATCACCATGGTGACAGCGCACACAACCGCAATGGCCGGCGACAACCTCAGGGCATGGAATTCCTTACGGAAACCTCCGGGGTTATACAGCCCCGCCTGCCATGCCCTCGCCAGCATTGTCATACCAATGGCCGTGGCGAAATAGGTGCCCGCCATACTGGCGTTCATGGTGTTGCGGATGATCAGCTCAAGTTCGCTGCCCAGTGACCGCGCCACCTCGGCGTTGTATTGCTCGTAAAACCCGACACCGGCCTGGACCAGTTCGTCCAGCAGTGCCGGATACATCAAGGGCATCATCAGCCCTGTCAGTATCATCAGAAAGGCGCCCGACAGCAGCGCTCTCTCCCAGGACAGCGATGTTCTGAGAATCGACGCCATCAGCATCACCTGCAACAGCACCACCAGCGCGGTCGGATCCTGCCCGAAGGTGGCCCAACCCAGTGCGGGTAGTACTGCCCAGAGACCGATGTTCAGCCCCTGCCGGATGCCCAGTCGCAAAATGACCAGGCCGATAACTGCTGCGCCAATCCAGAACAGCAAGGGTAATGCAGTCGCAACTGCCGCAACCCCGCCGGCCTGCATGGGACCGCGCATTACATACTGTGCCAGTGCACGCATGGTCCCGGGTCCTGTCTATCTGTGCTTAGTGATCGTGGCTGTCCGTATACGGCAGCAGTGCCAGGTAGCGGGCACGCTTGATAGCGGTAGCCAGCTGACGCTGATAACGTGCTTTGGTGCCGGTGATGCGGCTGGGCACGATTTTGCCGGTTTCAGTGATGTAGCCTTTCAGGGTGTCCAGATCTTTGTAATCGATCTCTTTAACACCTTCTGCCGTGAAACGACAGAACTTACGACGTCTGAAAAAACGAGCCATAACGTAACTCCTAACTCCGGTTAATTACTCTTCTTCGTCCTGGGATGCGCTGCTCTGACGGTCGTCAGAATCAGCTGAACGACGCGGACGATCGTCTCCGCCGGAACGACGGTCCTCGCGGGACTCAGCGGCTTTCATCGGAGACATGTCGGTAACAGCCTCGTCGCGACGCAGAATCAGGTCACGGATGATGGCATCGTTGAACCGGAAGTTATGAGTCAGCTCGTCCATAGCGGCCTGTGAACATTCGGCGTTCATCAGTACGTAGTGAGCCTTGTGAATCTTGTTGATCGGGTATGCCAGGTGACGACGGCCCCAATCTTCCAGGCGATGTACCTTACCGCCATCTTCAGTGATGACGCTGGTATAACGCTCGATCATCGCGGGCACCTGCTCGCTCTGATCCGGATGTACCATGAAAACGATTTCGTAGTGACGCATGAGTTCTCCCTACGGGTTAAACAGCTTTCTTCTTTCGGCGATCCTTCCGGACCGCGACCCAGCATGAAAGCAAGGAGGTGACAGCAAAGCTGCCGGCTTCTTTTTTGCTTTATCAACAAGGCACTTACGGGTAAGGCCAGATCAAAAGCGACGTTTTGCAGCCCGGAATGCAGGCAATACAAAACCGCCCCTTAAAAAAGGGGTCACGTATTCTAGGCCCAAGGGGCCTGCAGTGCAAGGATTAACCGAGTCGCTGGCGCAGGGCTTCGTACAGGCAAACGCCGGTCGCCACCGAAACGTTCAGGCTGTCGACATGGCCCTGCATGGGGATGTTGATGAGCTGGTCGCAGTGTTCCCGGGTCAGCCGGCGCATACCCTTGCCTTCGGCCCCCATAACCAGCGCTACCGGCCCCTTGAAATCAGCCTGGTACAGGCCGGCATCGGCCTCGCCGGCGGTGCCGATCAGCCACACCCCCAGGTCCTTCAGCTCCCGCAGAAAGCGGGCCAGGTTGGTTACCCGCACAAAGGGCACGGTTTCTGCCGCACCGCAGGCCACTTTACGGGCCACCGGTGTGAGCGACGCGGACTTGTCCTTGGGCACAATAACGGCCTGGACACCGACCGCATCTGCGGTGCGCATGCAGGCACCGAGATTGTGCGGATCGGTTACGCCATCAAGGACCAGCAAAAACGGCGGCTTGTCGCTATTGGACAGCTGGGCCAGCAGGTCGTCTTCCGTCCATTCACGGCTTTCCGCCACGGCCGCCACAACACCCTGGTGGACGCCGGACACGCGTTCATCCAGCTCCCGGCGGTGCACTACTTTCCAGCGCACACCCAGGCCATCCAGGGCATCGGTCACCGATTTTACGCGCTTGTCCTGCCGTCCGGTCTGGATCCATACCTGCTGAAGCCGTTCCGGCTCCCGCTTCAGCACCGCATCCACGGCGTGCCAGCCAAATACATATTCCTGAGACACTAACGATCAATTCCTGTGTAACTGGTTACTTGCGGGGCTTGCGCTTCTTGCCTGCCGCCGGAGACTTGCCCTTGCCACCTTTGCGCGCTGCGTCCCTGGCCGCTTCAGCCGCCAGCTTTTCCTTGGCACTGGCCGGCTTGCCGGTACGCTTACTGCCTTTGCCACCCTTGCCTGCACGATCGCCCCGACCACGGGACTCACGCTTGGACATATCCAGGGCATCGCGGTCTGCCGTGCGCTTCTTCGGGGTGCTGACCAGCTCCAGGTCAATCTTGCGATCTTCCAGGTCGACCCGCATCACCTTCACACGCACCTCATCACCCAGGCGGAAGCTGACTGCCGTGCGCTCGCCGATCAGGCGATGCTTGGCGGCATCGTGGTGGAAGTAATCACCACTGAGGGTGGAAACGTGCACCAGGCCTTCAATGTAGATATCAGACAGTTCCACAAAGAAACCGAAAGGCACCACGGCAGCAATCACACCGTTGTACTCCTCGCCCACGTGGTCACGCAGGAATTCGCACTTCAGCCACGCCATCACATTCCGGGTGGCATCATCAGCCCGGCGCTCGGTCATGGAACAATGCTCACCGAGCTGTTCCATTTTGGCGAGGTCGTAGGGGTACTCTGCCAGCTGCGGATCCGCCACCTTGGGTGAGACCACATCCTTGGTCACTTCCGGATTATGGATGCGGGACTTGATAGCCCGATGCACAATCAAATCCGGGTAGCGGCGAATCGGCGACGTAAAGTGGGTATAGCTGGGGAAGCCCAGGCCGAAGTGGCCCGCTTCTTCCGGGCTGTAGACCGCCTGGCTCAGGGAGCGCAGCATCACCATCTGGATGACGTTGGCATCCGGGCGATCCGCCACCTGCTCCAGCAACTGCTGGTAATCACCGGAGGTGGGCTTGTCACCACCACCCAGCTGCAAACCCAGCTCGCCCAGGAACAGGCGCAGGTTGCCCAGACGCTCTTCCGACGGGCCATCGTGTACCCGGTAAAGCGCCGGCATCTTGTGTTTTTTCAGGAACCGCGCCGTCGCCACGTTGGCGCAAAGCATGCACTCTTCCACAATCTTGTGGGCATCGTTCCTGTGCACCGGAACGATTTCCTCAATCTTGCGCTCGGGATCGAACACAATCTTGGTTTCGGTGGTTTCGAAATCGATGGCGCCCCGCTCGGTGCGGGCACGGCGCAGCAGCTTGTACAGTTCATACAGGTTATGCAGGTGCGGCAACAAATCAGCGTAATGGCTGCTGAGCTTGTAGCCCTGCTCGGTATCCGGATGCTCCAGCATGGCACTGACCTTGTTGTAGGTCAGCCGGGCATGGCTGCGCATCACCGCCTGGTAGAAGGTGTAACCACTGATATTACCAGCAGCACTGATGGTCATATCCGCCACCATACACAGGCGATCCACGCCCGGATTCAGGGAGCACAGACCATTGGAGAGCTTCTCCGGCAGCATGGGCACGACATGATCAGGGAAGTACACCGAGTTGCCACGCTGAATGGCTTCTTCGTCGAGCGGGGAGCCCGGACGCACATAGTGGGATACGTCGGCAATCGCCACTACCAAGCGGTAGCCGCCACGGGGGCGCGGCTCGCAATAGATGGCGTCATCGAAATCCCGGGCGCTTTCGTCGTCGATGGTCACCAGCCGCATATTGCGGATATCAACCCGGTTGGCCTTGTCCTTCTCTGCCACTTCGGCAGGAATCGCTGCTGCCTGCTCACCCACTGCGGACGGCCAGCTGTGGGGAATCTCGTAGGAACGGATGGCCACATCAATTTCCATCCCGGGCGCCATGTGCTCACCCAGGATTTCGACAACCTGCCCTGTCGGCTGGGTACGGATTGTCGGCTGACGCAGAATCTGTACGACTACATACTGGCCATGCACCGCCTTGCCTACGTGCTCGTCCGGAACCAGGATTTCCTGGTTGATGCGGGCATTCTCGGGCACCACGAAGGTAATACCGCTTTCCTTGAAGAAGCGGCCAACGATCTGCTCGGTACGGTGCTCGAGCACTTCAACAATCTTGCCTTCCCGACGACCACGGTCATCCACCTGGTCAACCCGCGCAGCTACACGGTCACCGTGAAACACCTGGCGCATCTGGCGTGCAGTGAGAAACAGGTCGGAACCGCCATCATCAGGAATCAGGAAGCCAAAGCCGTCCCGATGCCCGACCACCCGGCCGGTTACCAGGTCTGCTTCTTCTATAGGCAGGAACGCATCCCGGCGGTTACAAATCAGCTGCCCGTCGCGGCACATGGCAATCAGCCGGCGGCGAAGGGCTTCTATACCTTCCTCGGAAGTTTGCCCAAGCTCCTGGCACAGAGTCTCATGGGTGGCCGGTGCCCCCCGCTCTTTCAGGTGCTGGAGAATAAACTCCCGGCTCTGGATGGGGTTTTCGTATTTCTGAGCCTCACGACTGGCGTGAGGGTCTTTGTGTTCTTTCTTCCTGGAAACCATTCGGATCCTTGCTATCTGGCCGCGATATTGCGGCGGAATTCATTATCCCTGCAGTATAACGTTGGTATGTCGAACCTGCCTAACCAGGGAACAATTAATAGGCACAAATACGGCGAAAACTTTTTTTGAAAAAATGTTTGACAGCCCCGAACGGAATCATTAAAGTACGCGCCATCGGTTGAGGGGAACACCTCACCGGGCTGGCAGAAACGCTAAGTTTTCAACAAACTAACAGCGCATCTGCAAATCACCTGCCGAGGTGGTGAAATTGGTAGACACGCTAGCTTCAGGTGCTAGTGGGGGCAACCCCGTGGAGGTTCAAGTCCTCTCCTCGGCACCATTTCCTTCCCCAGGAAATGGCAAGAATCCTTCAAGATTCCTTACAAAGCCTTAAAAGCGCAATACGCCACTGACCAAGCCAAACGGCCTGCTGTCGGTTTTTCTGCGTTTGTTTACCTTGCGCTTTCGCCCCCAATCATCCTGCCTGGGCTGCCGGGCGCACAGCGTCACCCGGCACCTGCCTGACTCTTATTGGATTGCTTCCAGTAAATACTCGGATAACTTCATGTAACTGTACTCGACCTTCGCGTAGGCCCTGGCTGGCGCGGGCCTGCCGGTTCCGCAACTCTGCACAGAATAATCAGACAGATAAGCCTCCCGAATCAGGTTCGGAGCATTTACATCCGGCGTGGAGTCGTAGTGCAGTAACCACTGAAACCCGGCGTCTGCCGCGACATTGCCCGAACCGGCCAGCGCCGGATCCAGGAAGGCGTAGCGCAGGAGGCGATTGACCTTTACCTCAGCACCGTCGGCCGAAAATGTCCGGGTATCGTATTCGAGTGCCAAATCCGTAAAGGATGTCGGCTGTGGCTCATAGCCGGCAAACAGATAGCTAAGGGTTTCGGTGACTACAAAGCTTTCCTGTGCGGTTTCTTCGTCAACCGGCTCACAGGCAACAGCAACAGGTTCGCCCTGCCGTTCAACAGACTCGAGTGTCTGGCCATCTTTACTGATGACGTAGTCCGCCACCAACTCCCCAACACCGGCAGCACCCGGGATAAACCGGTAGACCGCCCCCGCGTCCGCACCAACGCCACCGACTTTCGCCTCAAGCTCCGAGATGACACCATCCTGCTCACTCCAGCTGTAGCTCAGCTCCGGTCCGGCTCCCAGCTCGGTGGACGCGGGTTCGATGCCCCTGGCTGCTTGGCAAAGTGTCGACGTCTGGAATTCGATTATCCGGGCATCCCAGTCAAAGGTCAGAGTTTCATCCACTACCTGGTCGGGATCGTTTTCAGGATTGAACGCATCCCAACCCGCTGGCGCGAGGGATACCGAGGGCAGCCACTGGGTAGAAAGCCTGCCCATATAACCACCCGCATCAATCAGCCGGGCCAGTTCCGGCATCGACAGCGCCAGGCAGCCATTCGCCGCAATTTTAGCCAGCCGCCCGTCTTCACCGTACTCAAACTCAAGCCCGGTTGAGGCAACCAGGTTATCCGGCGCCACCGGCAGCTCACCACTTTCCGCACGGGCAAAGACCTGCTGCCCTGTCAGCACCAGCGGATCGGTGATACTGACGGTGACATCCGGCAGTTCCAGAGTATCGATAGCCACGCTGGAGTAGTCATCGCCAGCCGCCTGATCTACGGCCGTAATTACCGCCGGGGCGTGCCGCAACAGGGAAGCGCCCAGAAGCCGGGCCTCTTCCGGGCTCAGGCTAAGCTCTGCGCCCGCCCTTTCGGGCATGCTGCTTGCCACCTGCTGTGTCATAAACTTCACCAGTGCCCGGGCATAGGCATGGGCCCGGTCATCCTGCCCACGAATATAATCCGCAGTCACGTTGATGCCAGCCAGGCTCTCACCCAGATCGCCCCCGGGCATCAATTCCAATGCCGTCTGGTAACGGGCCAGGGTGGTCAGCGGCGTTACATTGCGGACACCGGGATTAGCCGACAAAACATAGCCCACGGCTATGGCCTGATCCCCCACTTCGGTCTGCTCAACCGTGGTTCCGGGAATAGCGGCTGCGAACAGCGGGTAGTCCCGTGGATCAAGCGGTCGGCCTTCCTGGGGTGACAACTGCAAAGCGGCAAGGTCCAGACTGAACGCGCCATCCTGACCGCTCATGGCCATGGGTTCGCCGCCTTCGATAACCGCAGAATTGCCATTATCCAGCTCTACGGTGAACGACTCGGCTGTGTACTTTCCATCACCGTCCACATCCAGCCACACCCTGGCATTCCTCAGATAGCCATCAATTACCCGCCCCTGGTAAGGCGCCGGTTCGCTGTAGTTCACACCATCGAAATCGCGGCCATCCACGGGCAACTGGTCGGATTCTTCGCCGCAACCGGCGATGGCGAGGGTAAGCAGGGGAACGGAGAGAGCAGTCAGGCGTTTCATCGCGGCAACCGGTTATCCTTGTTAGAGGTTGTGCCGCTACTTTAGGGGATGTACCGCCGGGAGACCTTGACAGGCTTGGCAAATTGTAAAGTTTGGTAAAGCGCTGGCCCCGCATGGTGTCGGGGCCAGCCGGGTCAAAACCCTCAGAATGAACGAGCCACGATTTCCTTCATGATTTCGTTGGTGCCGGCATAGATGCGCTGCACCCGCGAATCAGCCCAGGCCCGGGCAATGGGGTATTCCCACATATAGCCGTAGCCGCCGTGCAGCTGCACACATTCATCCATCACTTTGCACTGCAGGTCGGTGGTGTGCTGTTTGAGCATGGCTGCCGTGGGGATATCCAGTTTCTTGTCCAGGTGCAACTCCAGGCAGCGGTCGGTGAATACCCGGGCGGCTGTGATTTCGGCTTTCAGTTCCGCCAGCTTGAAGCGGGTGTTCTGGAACGCGATAACCGGCTTGCCGAAGGCCTTGCGCTCTTTCACGTAGTCCAGGGTCCACTGCCAGGCTGCTTCGGCAGCAGCTACGGCAGTCAAGGCCACCTGCAGGCGCTCCGCCGGCAACTCCTGCATCAACTGGAAGAAGCCCTGCCCTTCCATGCTGCCCAACAGATTATCGGCCGGCACTTTTACATCCTGGAAGAACAGCTCGGAGGTGTCCTGGGCCTTCATGCCCACCTTGTTCAGGTTCTGGCCTTTCTCGAAACCTTCCCAGGCGGTTTCCACCAGCAACAGGCTGGTGCCCTTGGCGCCTTCCTTGGGATCGGTCTTGGCCACAACGATCACCAGGTCCGCCAGCTGGCCGTTGGTAATAAACGTTTTGGAGCCATTGAGATTGTAGTAGTCGCCCTGCCGAATGGCGGTGGTCTTTACGCCCTGCAGGTCAGAACCGGCGCCCGGCTCGGTCATGGCGATGGCGGTAATCATTTCACCGGAGGCCATTTTCGGCAGGTACTTCTGCTTCTGCTCTTCCGAGCCGTAGTTCAGGATGTACGGCGCCACAATATCGGAGTGCAGTCCCCAGCCAATGCCGGACAAACCGGCCCGGGAGATTTCTTCCATAATCACCGCCGAGTAGCGGAAATCGGCCCCCACGCCGCCGTACTCTTCCGGCAGCATCGGGCACAGGAAGCCCAGCTCCCCCGCCTTTCGCCAGAGCTCGCGGCTGACCTGGCCATCCTTTTCCCATTGCTCGTGATAAGGCGCGGCTTCCTGTTCCAGGAACTTGCGAACGGAATCGCGAAAGCCTTCAAGATCGGCGTCGAACAGAGTACGTGGAATCATGCTGAACCTCGGTGAACGGGTTGGTTTATCGTTGTGTTCAGCAAGTCTGTGGCGGGGCGGGTTTTGGCTCAATGGTGAAAACCATCAATCGCTTTGGCCAAAACCAACGCCCCGGGAAGGCATCAGTCCGCGTTCTTTGCACCCCAGCGCGGGACCAGGGTTTGCGGCAAGTCCAGGTGATCAAGAATCCGGGCCACCATGAAGTCCACCAGGTCATCCAGGGATTGAGGGTTGTGATAGAAACCCGGACTGGCCGGCATGATCACCGCCCCCATACGGGTGAGCTTGAGCATGTTCTCCAGGTGCACTTCGGAGTAGGGAGTTTCCCGCAACACCAGGATCAGTTTGCGACGCTCTTTCAGGGCGACATCCCCGGCCCGCTCGATCAGGTTGTTGCTGGCACCGGTGGCCAGGGCCGACAGCGTGCCGGTGCTGCAGGGGCAAACCACCAGCGGGGCTTTCTCGCCGGAGCCGGAGGCCGGGGGCGAGAACCATTCTTCACGGCCGAACACCTGTACCTGGCCGTCTTCGGCACCGGCATAGGACGACAAAGCCTCTGCCATGGCGGGTGTGGACCCGGGCAGGCGGAAATCGGTTTCAGTGGCCATCACCACCTGGGCCGCCTTGCTGATCATCACGTTCACCCGGCAACCGTTGGCTACCAGGCACTGCAGCAGGCGCAGTCCATATTGGGCCCCGGACGCGCCGGTAAATGCCAGGTTAATTACCGGGGAACTCTCAGCCACGACGCTTCTCCAGTTCCGCCACCAGTTTGCGGTGAATACCACCGAAGCCACCGTTACTCATGATCACAATGTGGCAGGTTTCCGGCAGCTGGTCCACGGCCCGGGCAATCAGGGCATCGACCGACTCTTCCACGCCGTGGTGGTCCAGCTCGCCGTGCTCGGCACGCCAGCCGTTCACCAGTTCCGGCAGCCAGTTCATCTCGCTCAGGTTACCCCAGAGCACTCGGTCTGCTGCCGCGGCACTGGGAATCAGGGTCTGCTGGTGTACACCCTGTTTCATGGTGTTGGAACGGGGCTCGATAATGGCAAGAATCGGCTCGTCCCCCACCTGGCTACGCAAGCCCTCAAGGGTCAGGGCAATGGCCGTCGGGTGATGGGCAAAGTCGTCATACACCCGCACACCACCAACCTCGCCCACCAGCTCCATCCGCCGCTTAACACCGGAGAACCGGCACAGGGCGGCCACGGCATGGTCCGGCGTTACACCCACATGGCGGGCAGCGGCAATGGCTGACAGCGCATTACGCACGTTGTGCATACCCGTCAGCTTCCACTTCAGGGTAGCCACCGGCTGCTCGTGGTGGATGACCATAAAGCGGCTGCCGTCTTCTGCCAGCAGCTCCGCGCGCCAGTCTGAGGTGCGACTGATCTCGCTGCCGATGGCGGTATCCTGCACCGGGCTCCAGCAGCCCATTTCCAACGCATTATCCAGATGCTGGTCCAGGGCCGGACGAATGATCAGACCCTGGGACGGAACGGTACGCACCAGGTGGTGGAACTGGCGTTCGATCGCTTCCACGCTCTCGAAAATATCGGCGTGGTCGTATTCGAGGTTGTTCAGGATCAGGGTGTTCGGGCGGTAATGGATAAACTTGGAGCGCTTGTCGAAGAACGCGCTATCGTACTCGTCCGCCTCAATCACAAAGAAGTCGCTACTGCCCAGGCGCGCGGATACCGGAAAATCCTGGGGCACGCCGCCCACCAGGTAGCCGGCATCAAACCCGGCCTGGTCCAGGATCCACAGCAGCATGGCGGTGGTGGTGGTTTTGCCGTGGGTGCCGGCCACCGCCATCACCCAGCGATGGCGCAGAACTTCCCGGGCCAGCCACTCGGGGCCGGACATGTAATCGATGCGCCGGTTCAGCACGGCTTCTACCTCCGGGTTGCCCCGGGACATGGCATTACCAATCAGCACCAGGTCCGGCCTGGGCTCCAGGTTCTCCACCCGGTAGCCTTCCATTAACGAGATACCCTGGGCCTCCAGCTGGGTGCTCATGGGCGGGTATACCCCCTGGTCGGAGCCGGTCACAGTGTGCCCCAGTTCCCGGGCGATGACCGCCAGGCTGCCCATGAAAGTGCCGCAGATTCCCAGTATGTGTATGTGCATTAAGGTAAGGCCTCCGGTTTGAAACCTGCCAAGCCTCTACCATACTTTCTGCGGGGTCAAGGGCACGGTATATGCTCATGAAACTTCCACCTGATTCGCGTATGATTTGCGCCATCATTGAACCAGCAGGAGGCTTTAGCCCGAGATGGCTATCAAGAATGCGTTTTATGCCCAGTCTGGCGGGGTAACCGCCGTTATTAACGCCAGTGCCTGTGGCGTTATTCAGACCGCCCGCCAGCACCCGGACAAGATCGGCAAGGTGTTTGCCGGCCGCAACGGCATCATCGGCGCCCTGAAAGAAGAGCTGATTGATACCAGCCTGGAGTCAGATGACGCCATCCAGGCGCTGATTCATACCCCGGGCGGCGCTTTCGGTTCCTGCCGCTACAAGCTGAAGAACCTGTCGGAAAACCAGCGCGAGTACGAACGCCTGATCGAAGTCTTCCGCGCCCACGACATCGGCTACTTCTTCTACAACGGTGGCGGCGATTCCCAGGATACCGCCTACAAGGTGTCCCAGCTGGCCGACAAGATGGGTTATCCGATTACCTGCATCGGCGTGCCCAAGACCGTTGATAACGACCTGCCGTTCACCGACTGCTGCCCCGGTTTTGGCTCGGTCGCCAAGTACATTGCCACCTCTACCCTGGAAGCCAGCCTGGACATCAAGTCTATGTGCGAAACCTCCACCAAGGTGTTCATCCTGGAAGTGATGGGCCGGCACGCGGGCTGGATTGCCGCTTCCGGCGGCCTGGCCGGCCAGGGTGAAGGGGAGCCGCCCCACATCATCCTGTTCCCGGAAATCCCGTTCAACCGGGAGAAGTTCCTGGAGCGGGTAGACCAGTGCGTGAAAGATTACGGCTACTGCGTGGTGGTTGCCTCGGAAGGTGCCCAGTACGAAGACGGCCGGTTTGTAGCTGACGCTGGCGCCAAGGATGCCTTCGGCCACACCCAGCTGGGCGGTGTTGCACCGGCCCTGGCCAATATGGTGAAACAGGCCCTGGGCCACAAGTACCACTGGGCCGTTGCCGATTACCTGCAGCGCGCAGCGCGGCACATTGCCTCCGCTACCGACGTAGAACAGGCCTACTCCGTGGGCAAGGCTGCCGTGGAAATGGCCCTGAACGGCAAACAGGCACTGATGCCCACCATCGTGCGGGACCAGGCCAAGCCTTACCGCTGGAGCATTGGCCAGGCCAACCTGAGCGAAGTGGCTAACCAGGAAAAGAAAATGCCCATCCACTACATTACGGATGACGGCTTCGGCATTACCGAAGAGTGCCGTGACTACCTGCAGCCGCTGATCGAGGGCGAGAGCTTCCCGCCGTTCGAGAATGGCCTGCCCAAGGTGGCCAAGCTGAAAAACCAACTGGCCGAGAAAAAGCTGAAAACAGAGTTCACCCTGTAACAGCTATCGCCAGAAACACAAAGGCCCGGCTTTTTACAGCCGGGCCTTTGTGTTTCTGGAAGACAGAAAATGGGGTCAGGCGGGCTGCCTGCGCACGTAGGCGGAGAAATCGTCGTAGCCGCCAACGTATTCGTCACCCACCAGGATCTGCGGCACGGTATACACCGGGCGGCCAATCCTGTCAGCAATATCCTGCTTGCTCAGCCCTTTCTCGATCATGTCGACCCATGTGTAGGGCATGTTCCGGGACTCGCACAGATTCTTCGCGGCAACGCAGAACGGGCAGCTCATGCGACCGTAGATGGTAACCTGCTCCATAAAACCTCCTCGGGAAATAAAGGAAAACCAAAACCTGAAAGTTGGGCAAATAATGACAGCTCGTCCGGGGATTGGAAATTGGCACTTACCATTACAGCCATAGTACTTTACGATTCAGCCATGGAGACACCATGGCCTACCTGACCCTTTTCCTGACCGCCTTCGCGGCCGCTACCCTGCTGCCAGCCTACTCCGAGATCCTGGTGGGTACCCTGGTGAACCAGGATTACGCCCTGTTCTGGATCTGGTTCTGGGCCACCGCCGGCAATACCCTGGGCTCGGTGGTGAATGGCATCATTGGTCGGCAGGTAGACAGGTTCAAACACAAACGCTGGTTTCCGGTCAGCGAACTGCAACTGCACAAGGCCCGCAACCGGTTCAACCGCTACGGGCAGTGGTCTTTGCTCCTCGGCTGGCTGCCGATCGGGGGTGACGCGCTCACACTGGTGGGCGGCATTATGCGGGTGCCCTGGCTCAACTTTGTGGTGCTGGTAGCCATCGGCAAGGGCTTGCGCTACGCCTTTGTGATCTGGGTGGTACTGGAAGCGTCCGGTTTGGTCGGATCCTCACCGTAAAGGTAACGGCGCAACAGTGGTTCACCATTAAACTCGGAGTGCATCACCGCCACAAAGGTGTACACACCAATCAGCTTCCGGTTCAGGAACACGAACTCCTTGGGTGGTACCCGGAAGTAACGGCTGATGGCCGAGCGTGCTGCCTGCCGGGCCACCCGGGATGGCAGGTCGCTCTGTTTCCAGCGGTACTGGCCGTGGCTGTTTACCGCATAGCCCGGCCACTGGCCCTGGTCCCGGGCCAGGGGCTCCAGCACCGACATGCAAACCTGTCCGAACTTTTCCAGCACTTCCCGGGGCCAGTCGTAGCTCATAAAACGCAGCTTCACGCCGCCCTCGATCACCTGTTCCAGGTCGTCTTCATAGGACGCCCGGATCATCTGGATGACCGGGTCCAGAAACTCCCGGGAATAGCTTTGTACCGCACCGAAATCGAGCAGCACAATGCGATCATAATCCGGCTCCTCCCCGGCTTCACCGGCAATACGGATCCGGTAATTGCCGAAGTTGGGATCGGTCTGGATTTCGCCCCAGACAAACAGCTCCCGGAAAAACAGCTCAAGGGCCGCCTTGCCCAGGGCGCTCCGGCGCTCCAGGGACAGCTCCCGCACTTCCTGGGAGCCTACGGAATGGCCGTGTTCATAGGTTGAGGCGATGATGTGATCGGTGGAATATTCCGGCAGCACCCGGGGCACGATAAACCGGGGATCGTCCGCCAGCATCTGGCGGAATTTTTCCGTGGTGCGGGCTTCCAGCCGGTAGTCCACCTCCCGGTGCATCATCTGCCGGACTTCTTCGAGCCAGTCATTGAATTCAGGGCCGAAGCTCACCAGCCTGGCTACTTTCAATAACTGGGCCACGGCGTTGAGGTCGCTGTCTACGGCATCGGCCACGCCGGGGTACTGAACCTTCAGCACCAGTTCCAGGCCATCACTGCGGCGCACGGCGCGGTGCACCTGCCCCAGCGAGGCAGCGCCTATGGGTTCCGGGTCTACCTCCAGCTCTGCCAGCCGGTCCGCACCGATTTCCGCCTTCAGCACCCGTTCAATGGCCGGCCATTCCAGGGACGTGGTCTGGTCTTCCAGGGTGTGCAGGGCTTCAGTCACCTCTTCCGGCAGAAAGTGCTCGCCGTACAGGGCCATCACCTGGCCGATCTTGACCACACTGCCCTTCAGGCGGCCAAGCTCATCCACCAGGAACCGGGCCTGGCTGGACAGCATGGCCTTGTGCCTTTGCTCACGGGTGTCTTTGCTGCTGAACCAGTTGGTAGCCATGTGGGAAGCCATGCGGGTTCCGGCAAAGAGACCGGCCTTGGTCAGCGACAGCCGACGCTCAAAACTACCGGTCTTGATGCGTGAGACGGATTTTCCGGAGCGCCTTTCTGTCATGAACGACCTGTCTTTGTCTGGGAATTTGCTGCGTTCCGTCAGCTCAGAACATTATACGAAGCCAGACCCGATACGCGCCAAACCGGCTTACCAGCCCTGCCGATGATCCACCTGCTGGCGTCCCAGCCCGGCTACTAATTCCTTCACCAGCCGTCGCTCCAGCTCGTAAACCGAGGCACCCGGCTCGAAGTCTTTCACCTGGCACATATTCATGCCGGCATAGCCACAGGGATTGATGCGGGAGAACGGCTCCATGTCCATATTCACGTTCAGGGCCAGGCCGTGGAAGGAACAGCCCCGGCGCACCCGCAGGCCCAGCGATGCAATCTTGGCCCCGTTCACATAGACACCGGGCGCGTCGGCACGGGGTGCCGCTTCCACACCGGACTGGGCCAGTGTGCGCACAATAGCCTGCTCGATCACATCCACCAGGGCCCGGACACCCAGCTTGCGCCGGGACAGGTCAATCAACAGGTAGATCACCAGCTGGCCCGGGCCGTGGTACGTCACCTGGCCGCCGCGGTCTACCTGGATAACCGGGATATCACCCGGTAACAGGATATGCTCGGCCTTGCCCGCCTGCCCCTGGGTAAACACCCGGGGATGTTCCAGGCACCAGAGTTCGTCGACCGTGGACTCGTCCCGGTTGGCGGTGAAGTTCTTCATCGCCTCCCAGGCTTCCATGTAGGGCTGCTGGCCCAGCGAGCGGACAATCAGGTCTGGCATTTACAGCACCATGTGAACCCGGCCACTGGCTTTGAGGTCCTCAAACAGTGCCTTGAGTTGCTCTTCGCCGGTGGCAACGATTTTCAGCTGCACAGACGAAAACCGGCCCTTGCTGCTGTCGTTTACCGAGATATCTGCCTCGCAGATGCCCGGCGCGTGCTGCTCCACCACTTCCACCACGAATTCCGTGAAATCCGGGGCAGCATTACCGATCACCTTGATCACGTAATCGCAGGGAAATTCAATTTTCGGTGCTTTCGGCTCACTCACGCCGTCTTTCTCCCGGCCAGGGCACACTCTGTGCCTGTGGCTCACTCAAACAGTTGAACAAAAAAGAGCTTGATGGCATCCCAAAGCCGCTTGAACAGCCCGCCTTCCGGCACTTCGGTCAGCGCCAGTACCGGTTCGTCCACCAGGGTTTCACCATCCAGGATAACCCGAACGCGACCCAGCTCGTCTCCCACATTGATGGGTGCCTTGATCACAGAATCAAGGTCTACGGTAGATTCCAGCTGGTTTCTGGAGCCGCGGGGAATGGTTACGTAAACATCTTCCGGCATACCCACGGAAATCTGGTCAGCCTGGCCGCCCCAGACCTTTGCCTGCACCAGCTCCTGGCCGGCACGGAACAAACGCTCGGTTTCGTAGTAACGGAAACCGTAGTTCAGCATTTTCTGAACTTCCTGGGCCCGGGCTTCGGAACTCGAGGTGCCCATTACCGAAGCAATCAGCCGGGTATCGTTACGCTTGGCAGATGCCACCAGGCAGTAACCGGCTTCTTCGGTGTGGCCGGTCTTCAGGCCATCCACGCTGTCATCCCGCCACAACAGGGCGTTGCGGTTTGGCTGACGGATATTGTTGTAGGTGAAGTGCTTCTCCGCATACAGCGGATAGTTTTCCGGATAGTCCTGGATAATTGCCCGGGCCAGAAGGGCCAGGTCGTAGGCGGTCGAAAAATGGTCCGGGGCCGGCAAGCCGGTGGCATTCTGGAAGTTGGTGTTCGTCATACCCAGCAATTGCGCCTGCTGGTTCATGATGTCCACGAACGCCCCCTCACTGCCGGCAATAAATTCGGCCAGGGCCACGGAGGCATCGTTACCGGACTGGATGATCACGCCTTTCAGCAGGTTTTCCACGGATACCGTGGTGCCTTCCTGTACGAAGGTCCTGGAACCCTCTGTACGCCAGGCTTTCACACTGATGGGCACCATGTCAGACATGGAAATCCGGCCTTCGTCCAGCTCACGCTCAACAATGTAAGCCGTCATCATCTTGGTCAGGCTGGCCGGGGGCAAACGCTCGTTGCTGTTGTTCTCCATGATCACACGGCCGCTCAGGGGGTCCATCAGAACCCAGGAGCTGCCGGCAATGGCCGGAGGAGAAGGAATCAGGACCGACTGGGACTGGGCCGAGGCCGTCCCTGCGGTTACAAACAGAGCAAATGCCAGTAGAAAAATTCGGGTAAACATTTTGAAAGCCATGGGTTGTGTCATTCGTCGTCAGATGTTGGTCTTATGTGTGCCGGCGGCAACTCAGTGCGAATCCGTCAGGACTATGGGCTGGCCGAAACCCCGGGATTCCAGCAGGTTCCGGGCATAGCGGGCTTCGTCTTCATTCGGGAACGGGCCCACCTGTACACGGTGGAAACGTCCCGAGCCGGTGCTCACTTCACGCAATCGTGCCGGAGTCTCCGTTGCTTTCCGGGCCCTGGCCAGCAGGGCTTCGGCCGGATCCCGACTGCTGAAGGCACCCAGCTGCACAAACAACGCCTGCCCCGACGCTGCCGGCGCAGAGGCAGGTTCTGAGGCTACCTGCACCGGTGCCTGGACCTTGCCAGTGGGCTCAAACGGCTCGCCCGCCAGGAACATGGCGCCATCCGGACGAACCGTGATAGCGGCCACTTCCACCCGGGCTGTGCCGCGGGCGTGATAATCCAGCTTCTTGGCTGCCGCATAGGACAGATCAATCAGGCGGTCGCCGTGAAACGGGCCACGATCATTCACCCGGACAATCACCGACCGGCCATTGTCCAGGTTGGTCACCCGGGCATATCCCGGTATGCGCAAAGACTTGTGGGCGGCCGACATGGCGTACATGTCGAAGGTCTCGCCATTGGACGTTTTGTGGCCGTGGAATTTCTCACCATACCAGCTGGCTGTACCCCGGGCCACATAACCGTCATTGCTGTCGATCACCCGGTAACTCTTGCCCCACACGGTGTACGGGGATTTGTTACCGGCCCGGCGAGGCTCCTCGTAACGGGGCACCGCGTCGGTCAGGCCGCTGATATCGTAGTCACCGGAGGGGCCACGATCCTGCTTTATGGTATAGCGCGAGGAATGATCGGTTTCCGGAGCCGGAGTGCTGGCACAGCCAGACACCAGAACCAGTGTGATCAACCCCGGCAGCCAATGTTTCGGAACCTGCAGCATATCAGCGCCTACCCCTGTATTGTCTCGGTTGGTCAGTCATTACTGACCGGCAACATTGTAACGGGTTCCAGGCGTGATTCACCATTACCGGCCGGCCATTATTGCCAGCCCGGCTACGCCGAGATCATCCGGCGGTGGGTGTGAATCGACATCAGCACCCCGAAGGCCGCCATCAGGGTGACCCCGGACGTGCCCCCGTAACTGATCAGGGGCAGCGGCACACCAACCACTGGCAGCAGCCCGCTGACCATTCCCACGTTCACAAAGATGTAGATGAAGAAAGTCATGGTCAGCGCGCCCGCCAGCAAACGGCTGAAGGAATCCTGGGCGGTTACGGAAATGTAGAGACAGCGCAGGATAATCAGGAAATACACCGCCATCAGCAGCATCATGCCGACAAAGCCGAATTCCTCGGCAAGCACCGCCACAATAAAGTCGGTATGGCTTTCCGGCAGGAATTCCAGGTGCGACTGGGTGCCCTGGAGCCAGCCCTTGCCATCCATCCCGCCGGAGCCGATCGCGGTTTTCGACTGGATAATGTTCCAGCCCGCGCCCAGAGGATCACTTTGCGGATCAAGCAGGGTCAGCACCCGTTGCTTCTGATAGTCCCGCATCACGTAGAACCACATCAGCGGCGCGGAAACCGCCACCATGCCGAAAAAAGCGGTGATGAGCTTCCAGCTGATGCCGGCAAAGAACACCACGAAGATGCCCGCCATGCCCACCAGCAGCGAAGTACCCAGGTCAGGCTGCTGGATGATCAGGAACATGGGCAACAGAACAATCACCAGGCCAACCACAATCCGCGAAAACGTGGGTGGCAGGTAATAGCGGGACAAATACCAGGCCGCCATCATCGGCACCACCAGTTTCATCAGCTCCGAAGGCTGGAACCGGGGCAGCCCGGGCAGCGCCAGCCAGCGCTGGGCACCCTTGGCACCAACACCCACCAGCAACACCGCCACCAACCCGGCCAGGCCAGCCAGGTACAGCCAGGGTGCCCAGCGCCGGAATATTGCAGGGTCCAGCTGGGCAAACACAAACATCACTACAAAGGCCACTCCCAACCGGATCATCTGGCCCTTAACCACGGCAAAGTTCCGGTCGGCACCGCTGTACAATACAAACAGGCCACCACCCACCAGCAGCAACAATAATGCCAGCAAGATTGGATCGAGGTGTAACGTTGACCAGATGCTTTTGGGCCGGCCCAGAGCGCCCGGTTCCTGGCTGTTCAACAGCTTTCCGAGTGCCATCAGCCCTCACCTCCGGTTTCAGCCTGGCCCACCACCTGGGCCGCCTCTGCCGCAGGGAATTCCTCCAGCCACGCATCAAACAGCCCGCGGGCGACCGGTGCCGCGACACTGCTGCCGCCACCGCCATTCTCGACAATGATGGCAACGGCGATTTTCGGATCGTCTGTCGGGGCAAAGCCGACAAACAGCGCGTGGTCCCGCAGGCGCTCGCGGATCTCCTCGGCATCGTATTCTTCGTCTTCACCCAGGCTGAACACCTGGGCGGTACCGGTTTTTCCCGCCATCCGGTAACTGGTACCTCTGGCGGCACCACGTGCCGTGCCGCGGGTTCCGTGCATAACCTCTTCCATGGTATCCACCACGTATTCCCAATCGTCAGGATTCTTGAGATCCAGGGGCTTATGGGTGGATGCCGGCAGGAACTCTTCCACCGGGCGGTCACCACGGATATCTTTCAGCAGGCGCGGCTCTACCCACTCACCCCGGTTGGCAATCAGGGCCGTGGCGGTCGCCAGTTGCAGGGGGGTAGCCAGGAAAAAGCCCTGGCCGATACTCATATTGACGGAATCCCCCGGATACCAGGGTTCACTGCGGACCGCCCGCTTCCAGTCCCGAGACGGCAGCAGACCACTGAGGGCCCCGGCGACGTCCAGGGTGGCGTCTTCACCAAACCCGAAGCGGGACAGGTAGTCGTACATCACGTCGACACCCATTTCGACGCCGATCTGATAAAAATACACATCGCAGGACTCCGCCACGGAATCCATCAGGTCTACCCAGCCATGCCCGGTTCGTTTCCAGTCCCGGTAGCGTCGACCGCTTTCCTTGAGCTGGAAATAGCCCGGGTCCCAGATGGTTCGCTCGCGGGTGGTTACGCCACTGTCCAGGGCAGCCACGGCCATCATGGGCTTGATGGTGGAGCCGGGGGGATACTGGCCACGCAGGGCCCGGTTGAACAGGGGCTTGTCGATGCTTTCACTCAGATCCCGGTAGTCTTTAACACTGATACCGGTCACAAACTTGTTGGCATCGAAGCCGGGCACGCTGGCCAGGGCCAGGATGCCGCCGGTGGCGGGCTCGATCGCAATGATGGCGCCACGCCGGCCTTCCAGCAATTCGTGGGCCTTGCGTTGCAGGCGCAAATCCAGGTGCAGCTGCAGGTCTTCCCCGGGTACCGGGTTTTCCCGTTCCAGCACCCGGAGTATCCGCCCCCGGGCATTAGTTTCTACGTGCTGGTACCCCACCTTGCCGTGCAACACTTTTTCATAGAATCGCTCCACACCGGATTTGCCGATGTAGTTGGTGCCGGCGTAATTCACCGGATCAATGCGCTGCAGTTCATTCCGGTTAATACGGCCGACATAGCCCAGGGCATGGGCGGTCAACTCACTGTGGGGGTAATAACGAACCAGTTCGGCCTTGACCTCGACGCCGGGGAACCGGTGCCGGTGTACCGCCATCCGGGCGATTTCCTCTTCGTTCAGGTCGTAACTCAGGGGAATTTCCTGGAACGGGCGGCGCGGTTCATTCAGCCGGCGCTGGAAGCGTTCAATGTCTTCATCGGAAATGCTCAGAATTTCCGTCAGCCGGGCCAGGGTTTCATCCATGCTGCCCACCCGCTCGGGTACCAGGGTCAGGCTGAACACCGGCCGGTTTTCCGCCAGCAGCAGGTTATTACGGTCGTAAACCAGCCCTCTCGGAGGCGGCACTGACTGCACCTGCACCCGGTTCTTGTCAGACAGCGTGGTATAGATTTCATGCTCGACGATCTGTAACTGGTACATCCGCGCCAGCAAACCACCCAGCGCAAGCATAACCAGCACCAGCATAACCATTGCCCGGCGCTGGAACAGTCGGCGCTCTGCTACGGTGTCCTTGAATTCGCCCCAGGCCATTGGCAGCCCTATGCCCGGTGGTAAGGATGGTTACGGGTGATGGACCAGGCCCGGTACAGTTGTTCGGCCAGGACGATACGCACCAGCGGGTGCGGCAGGGTAAGGGGGGAAAGTGACCATTGCTGGTCGGCACGGTTGCGACAGGCGTCAGCCAGGCCATCGGGGCCGCCCACCAGAAAGCAGACATCCTGACCATCCTGCTGCCAGTTTTCCAGCTGACTCGCCAGTTTCTCGGTGGACCAGGGACGGCCACCCACTTCCAGTGCAATCACGCGGTCACGCTGACCCACTGCCGACAGGATGGCGTCGCTTTCACGCTGCATCAACCGGGGAATATCCGGATTCTTGCCGCGATGGGCCATGGGGATTTCAGTCAGTTCGAGGGGCAACTCCGGAGGCATCCGGCGGGCGTAGTCGTTGTACCCCGCACTGACCCAGTCGGGCATTTTCTGCCCGACACAGATCAGACGCAGGCGCATGGTTACTCGCTGCCCGCTGCACCAAGGTCCGGAGCATCACGCCAGAAGCGCTCCAGATCGTAGAATTCGCGGGTAGCAGGCATCATCACGTGAACCACTACATCGCCCAGATCTACCAGAATCCAGTCACTACCGGCGCCGCCCTCAACATTGTTGGCGCGCACACCCTGTTCCTTGGCTTCGATAACCACGGAATCGGCAAGGGATTTGATGTGACGGTTGGAAGTACCCGATGCGAGAACCATAAAGTCGGTCACGCTGGTGCGATCACGGACATCAATCACGCTGATATCCTGTGCCTTGACCTCTTCAAGAGCGTTTACGACCAGATCTTTCAGTTGTTCTGCCTGCATAATTACCCTGTTTTCCGGGCTCTGGCCGGAGTGGCCACCCGATAAGTGATATTCAGCCGCGATTGTAGCATCAAAGCCGGCTGTGGATAACTCCTAAAAACCGTTGGCGCTGCCGGAACCATAAAGGCCCAGTGCCTGCACTCTCTGCCACACGGCATCGGGCATCAGGTATCGGGGAGAACGGCCGGTTGCAATGCGCTCCCGAATGCCGGTTGCCGAGATGTCCAGCAGCGGCGGATCCAGCTCCAGTACCCGGCCAGCCGGGCTCTCCCGCAAACTGGCCGCACCGGCAGCGCGCCGGCCCGCAAGCAAGTGTGCCGCACCACTGTTTTCAGGCAGCTCAGCGCCGGGCCTGCGTACCACCACAATGTGCGCCAGTTCGGGAATCTGCTGCCAGTCCTGCCAGCGGTCAAAGCCGGCAAAGGAATCAGTACCCACGACCATGACCAGGGGCGCCTCCGCACCCAGTTCCTGCCGGAGCTGGCGCAAAGTGTCTGCGGTGTAAGAGGCACCGGCCCGCTGAAGTTCACGGTCATCCACCCGCAGGCGTTCTTCGCCGGCGATGGCCAGGCGGATCAGCTCGAGCCGCTGGGCAGAGGTCGCTCCCGTGTCGCCCCGATGGGGAGGAATATGACAGGGCACCAGGTGAACCCGATCCACCGCCAGGGCGTCGGATACCTCCAGCGCCAGCCGGAGGTGTCCGTGATGGATGGGGTCAAAGGTGCCACCGTAGATTACATGCATGGCATCAGGCCCGGATGTGGCCGTCGCCGAATACCACATATTTCTGGGAAGTCAGGCCTTCCAGGCCAACCGGGCCACGGGCGTGGATCTTGTCGGTGGAAATGCCGATTTCAGCCCCCAGGCCATATTCGAAACCGTCCGCAAAGCGGGTGGAGGCGTTGACCATCACCGAACTGGAATCCACCTCGGTCAGGAACCGGCGGGCCCGGGTGTAGTTCTCGGTGATGATGCTGTCGGTATGCTGGGAGCTGTACCGGTTGATGTGCTCGATGGCGCCATCCAGGCCGTCGACCACACGCACCGCGAGAATCGGCGCCAGGTACTCTTCGTGCCAGTCGTCCTCGGTGGCGGCACTGATGCCTTCAAGAATCGCGCAGGTACGTTCACAGCCCCGCAACTCCACACCCTTGGCGGCAAATTCGGCGGCCAGCAGGGGCAGCATATCGTCTGCCACTTCCTGGTCCACCAACAGGGTTTCCATGGTGTTGCAGGTGCCGTAACGGTGGGTCTTGGCGTTGACCGCAACCTTCAAGGCCTTTTCAGGGTCGGCATGGCTGTCGATGTACACGTGGCAAACACCGTCCAGGTGTTTGATCACCGGCACCCGCGCATCGCGGCTGATGCGCTCGATCAGGCCCTTGCCACCCCGGGGCACAATCACATCCACGTACTGGGGCATGGTAATCAGCTCGCCCACCGCGGCGCGGTCGGTGGTTTTCACCACCTGCACTGCGGTTTCCGGCAGCCCGGCGGCCGCAAGGCCGGTGGCCAGGCATTCGGCAATCGCCTGGTTGGAATGGATGGCTTCGGAGCCACCGCGCAGAATGGTGGCATTGCCGGACTTCAGGCAAAGGCTGGCCGCCTCCACCGTCACATTCGGCCGGGATTCGTAGATGATGCCGATAACGCCCAGCGGAACGCGCATCTTGCCCACCTGGATACCGGAGGGGCGATAGGTCATATCGGTGATTTCGCCCACCGGGTCCGGCAGGGTTGCCACCTGGCGCAGGCCTTCAATCATGGTGTCGATACGGGCCGGCGTCAGCTCAAGGCGGTCCAGCATGGCCTCGTCCAGGCCATTGGCCCGGCCGTTTTCCAGGTCCTTGCGGTTAGCCTCTGCCAGTGCCTGGCGCGCCGCATCCAGTGCTTCCGCTGTTGCCAGCAGGGCCTGGTTGCGCACGGCGGTTGCCGAACGGGCGACTTCTCTTGAGGCGACCCTGGCCTGTTGGCCAAGCTCCGCCATATAGGCTGCAACATCCATCGATATACCTTTTATTCTGCTAGCTGATTCCAAAACCGGGCGGTTACTTTACCTTTCCCGTTTCAAGTCCGCACCCCAAACGACTATTATACCGCTGCACTGCTTTCAATATTCAATGGATGTGCCAGCGAAGGACAGAGGTTCCATGCCCCAGTCGGCCGAAAAATTCCTGCCCAGTACCCTCACCAAAGCCGGTTGTGCCGCCCTGGCGCTAACCAGCGCCCTGAGTGTGCTGCTTGGCGAACCCCTTGCGGCGGCTTCTGCGGCGGCTGCGGCCGGGTTGTGCCTGGCAGGCAGCCCCCTGAACAATCAGCAGGGCAAACTGCCATGGCCACAACTGAGGTATTTTTTCCTCGGCGCCCTGGCCCTGGCGCTTGTTGCCGCCCTGTGGCTGGGGCCGTGGTCGCTAAGCCACTGGCTCTATGCCCTGCCGCTGGCCACCTTCGCCCTGCTGCCGGTTTACCTGGCGGCACCGGTGACCCTGGTTCTGCTGGTCCTTGTGCTGTCCAGCGCCCAATGGCTGGTCAACCTGCCAGACCGCCACCAGATGGTCAGCGCGTTTGTACTGACCACGCTGTTGGCCGGCATCCTGGTGTTCCTGCGGGAATACAAGTCCCGCCAGCTGGCACCACTGCGCCGCACCGACGAGCTCACCCAGGCCGCCAGCCGGGAGTACCTGTCGGCGGACCTGCACAAGGAAATCCAACGCAGCGAACGGGAGGGCACCAACCTGTCGGTGATGATGATCGGCCTCGACACCCATCTCAGTGACAGCGATCCGGACGAAGACATCCGCGCTATCCTGCCCAGAATCGGCCGTTACCTGCATTCCCAGTTACGGGACTTCGATACCTATTACCGGGTGGCCGACCTGCAATTCCTGGCGATTCTGCCGGGCGCAAACACCGCCGAAACCGCAAAGAAGGCAGACCTCATCCGCCAGGGACTTGATAAATTGATGGAGTCTCACGGCCTGAAACTCACCGTCAGCACCGGCGTCGCCGGCCTGAACATTGGCGATGATGCCGACAGCCTGCAGCAAAGCGTGGCCAACGCCCTGCGCCGGGCCCAGCAACAGGGTGGCAATCGCACCCAGACCTTCAGCAACCCGCTGCCATCCGACCTTCCGGGCAAACAGGATCCGGAGGCCAACGCTCAATGACCGAAACCCGCCTGCGTACCTGGAGCCACAGCGCCGCCTACAGCCTGACAGCCCTGGTTATTTCCGTCCTGGCGTTGCAGAACCTGCGCTACGGCTTCTACCAACTGTTTTACCTGGCCCTGGCAATGACCGCCCTGCTGCTGACCGGGCTGGTGTATACCTACTTCTGCCGTCGCCACCAGCTTTCGGCACCGGGCCACCTGATCATCCTGGCCGGCCTGAACAGTGGCCTGGTGGCGGCCGTTCTGACCATGAACGCGCCCGGCATCAGCCACTGGGCCATGCCCCTGCTGGTGCTCAACCTGCTAATCCTGCCCCTTCGGCAGGGGCTGGCGCTGTGCGCCCTGCTACTGCTACCGGTGATTGCCGTGACCTGGCTCGGCAACCCTGTAACCGATGCCGTTATCACCAGTGCGGGGCTGCTGTTGCTGGCCGCCGTCACCGCGCTTTATGTCTGGCACTACGACCACATGACCCAGTCCGCTCAGGACCTGGCCATTACCGACCCGATCACCGGCGCCCACAATGCCCGATTCCTGGATGAAACCCTGCAAAAGGAAATCAGCCGGGCCATTGCCACCGGCCACCCGCTGTCGGTCATCAGCCTGAGCCTGGACCACCACGACCAGATCCGCGACCTGCACGGCAAGCGCGGCCTGAACCGCCTGCTGAGCCAGATTACCCGGCAACTGTTCGAAACCATCCGGGCGGGAGACTCCCTGTACAGCCTGCAGGATTCCGAGTTTTTCCTGATCCTGCCATTCACCCCGGAAGAAGGCCTGCGGGTCATTGCCGAACGCATCCGCCGCACCATCGCCGAACGGGACTGGCCGGAAACCGGCAAGGTGTCCGTAAGCCTTGGCTGTACTACACGGGGCAATGGCGATACCAGCACCGAGCTGCTTCGCCAGCGGGCAACCAATGCCATGCTGGAAGCCAGGAAACACGGGGCTGATTCCGCCTGGTTCACCCCGGGAGAGCCGGTCCGGGCATGACAGGGAGCTGGTTCACTGAGCTGACCACCTGGGTAGCTGGCAACCCGGGCTGGCTGGTGTTCGCCCTGTTTGCCACGGCCCTGATTGAATCCCTGGCTATCGCCGGCATCATCGTGCCTGGCGTGGCCATGCTGTTTGCCTTTGCCGCCCTGGCCGGTAAAACCGGCATTCCCCTGTCCGAAGCCCTGATCTGGGCTGGCCTTGGCGCCGTGGCCGGCGATGTCCTGAGCTTCTCCATCGGCCGGCTACTCAAAGGACGACTCGACACCGTGTGGCCCTTGAGCCGTTACCCCGGCCTGATTGCCAAGGGAGAAAACTTCTTCCGGGCCCATGGCGGCAAGAGCGTCATCATCGGGCGATTCGTGGGCCCGATACGCCCTATCATCCCCATGGTGGCAGGCGCACTGCACATGCCCTGGCGCACATTCATTACCTTTAACTTGCTGTCGGCAGTAGGATGGGCACTGGTGTATATCCTGCCCGGGTTCACCGTAGGCACGGCACTGGCCAGCGAGATCAAACCGCCACCTCACTTCTACCTGGTGCTCGGAGTCAGCTTTGGGGTACTGCTGGTGGTTTACCTGATCCTGCTGCAAATGCGACTGGGCCTGGGAGAAGGCAGCCGCCCGTACCGGTGGCTGGAAACCACCATGGCCCGCTACGATGCAACCCACCGGTTCTGGCGGCTGTACACCAGCGAGCGGCCGGCCCGCCGTGGCGAATTCCCGCTGCCGTCCCTGATGATGTCCGTTACAGCCCTGGCGCTGTTCCTGATCCTGGCTCAGGTGGTGACGGTCAGCAGCAAACTGTATGAACTGAACCAACAGGTGCTGGCCTGGTTTGCCCTGCTGCGCCAGCCGCTGCTGGATTTGCCGATGGTTGCCTTTACCCTGGCCGGAGACCCACCGGTACTGATTGTCGCCGCCGTGCTCGGGTTTCTGGTGCTGGTATTTCGCGGCTACTATGCCGCCGCTATCCACGTTGCAGCCGCCGCCATCCTGGCCAGCGGGAGCATCTGGTTACTGAAAGCCGGCTTCGGCATACCACGGCCCGATACAGTGATGCTCCCGCCATCTTCAGGGGCCTTTCCCAGCGGCCACACTGCCGGGGCCACGGTGCTGGTAACCCTGTGCGCCAGCTTCATTGCGGCGGAAAGCCGGCAACGGCAACGCTGGCAAAGCTACGTGCTGCTGTCACTGCCATTGCTGCCGGTAGCCCTGAGCCGGCTGTATCTGGGGGTGCACTGGTTTACCGATGTTCTGGGAGGGTTGTTCCTGGGGCTGGCCATTACCGGGGTTATCCGCGCCAGCTACAGCCGATATGATCGCGTGCCCCTGAGCCCGGATCCGTTCACCTGGGCAGCGCTGGGCCTGTGGTTGGCATTCACCGCCGTTTACATGGCCAGCCATTGGGACGGTGCCGTTCTGGCCTACTCGCCGCAGCCTGTGACGCCCTGACCGGTTTCAGGAGCCTTGTTCAAGGATGTCCAGCAGGGCTTGCAACCGGTCCAGGCGTTCGACCGGATCCTGGCACTCCGCCAGCTGCTGCTTCTCGGACTTGTCCAGGGGCAACAGCTCGGTAAGCCGCCAGCCCACCTCACGGGCATCTTCGAAATCGACATCCATGCCCAGATCCTTCACCACCGGATGCCGGAACAGGGCCTGCAGAACCGCCGGCAATTCATAGTGCCGGTCCGGTACATCAACCTGCTGCTCCGGCTCCAGCGGCTCGGCATCCCCTATGTGCAAACCATCTTCCTGCTGCCAGTTGCGGACTACCCGCACCTTGATGTCGCCTTCAACGGTGATACCCAGCAAGCCGTTCTCCAGCTGCTGGAAGTCGATAATCCGCACGTAGGTGCCCTGATCGTGGAACAGGGCCTTGCGGCCAACCTCGTCGCCATCCTGCAAAAGCACCACCACAAAGCCCTGCTGCTCTTTCAGGCAGCGGGTCAGCATATCGATGTAGCGGGGCTCGAACAGCTGCAGGGGAATACGCCCCTTGGGCAGGATGATGGAATTGAGCGGAAACAGCGGCACGCTGGAAAGTGAGTCAGTCACTGTGGGAATGGCTCTTGGTTGGTTTTATGGAATTCAGCCCGCGGGCTGAAGGTTTATTGTAAACACCGATCCGGAAAACAGCCATGCGAGGGGCACGGAATCTGTTATCCTCTCGGTTTCGCTTAGTCCGTTCAAAATTAAGGGAGAGAGCAGCACACCATGCCCCAGTATCGTTCCCACACATCAACCGCCGGCCGCAACATGGCCGGAGCCCGTGCGCTCTGGCGCGCCACCGGTATGAAAAATGACGATTTCGGCAAACCGATTATCGCCGTTGCCAACTCGTTCACCCAGTTTGTGCCCGGCCACGTGCACCTGAAAGACCTGGGCCAGCTGGTCTGTCGCGAAATCGAAGCCGCCGGTGGTGTGGCGAAGGAATTCAACACCATCGCCGTAGACGACGGTATCGCCATGGGCCACGACGGCATGCTGTACTCCCTGCCCTCCCGGGAGATCATTGCCGACTCCGTAGAGTACATGGCCAACGCCCACTGCGCGGACGCCCTGGTGTGCATTTCCAACTGCGACAAGATCACCCCGGGCATGCTGATGGCCGCCCTGCGCCTGAACATTCCGACAATCTTTGTTTCCGGTGGCCCCATGGAAGCCGGTAAAACCAAGTTGTCCGAGAACAAGCTGGACCTGGTAGATGCCATGGTGATCGCGGCTGATCCGACCGCCACCGACGAGATGGTAGAAGAATACGAACGCAGCGCGTGCCCCACCTGTGGCTCCTGCTCCGGCATGTTCACCGCCAACTCCATGAACTGCCTGACCGAAGCCATCGGCCTGGCCCTTCCGGGCAACGGCTCGCTGCTGGCGACCCATTCCGACCGCGAGCAGCTGTTCCTGAACGCCGGCCGCCAGATTGTGGAAAACGCCAAGCGCTATTACGAGCAGAACGATGCCAGCGTGCTGCCCCGCAGCATTGCCTCCATGGAAGCCTTCCAGAATGCCATGACCATGGACATCGCCATGGGCGGCTCCACCAACACCATCCTGCACCTGCTGGCAGCAGCCCAGGAAGGCCAGGTGGACTTCACCCTGGCCGATATCGACCGGTTGTCCCGGAAGGTACCGCAGCTGTGCAAGGTGGCCCCGAACTCGCCCCTGTACCACATGGAAGATGTACACCGCGCCGGCGGCATCATGGGCATTCTGGGTGAACTGGAGCGCGGCGGCCTGATTAACACCGACCTGCCCACCGTACACAGCAAGACCATGAAAGAAGCCCTGGAAGTGTGGGACATCATGCGCTCCCCCACCGCTGAAGTGGTGGAATTCTATAAGGCCGGCCCGGCCGGCATTCCCACCCAGACCGCATTCAGCCAGAGCACCCGCTGGCCGAGCCTGGATGGTGACCGTGAGAACGGCTGCATCCGTTCCGTCGAAAACGCCTACTCGTCCGAAGGCGGCCTGGCCGTACTGTTCGGCAACATCGCGGTCGACGGCTGCGTGGTAAAAACCGCCGGTGTAGATGAAAGCATCTTCGTATTCGAAGGCAAGGCCAAGGTCTTCGAGAGCCAGGATACGGCCGTGGCCGGTATCCTGAATGACGAAGTGAAGGCAGGCGACGTGGTCATCATTCGCTACGAAGGCCCGAAAGGTGGCCCCGGCATGCAGGAAATGCTCTACCCCACCAGTTACCTGAAATCCAAGGGACTGGGCAAGGAATGCGCCCTGCTGACTGACGGCCGCTTCTCTGGCGGTACTTCAGGCCTGTCCATCGGCCATGCGTCTCCGGAAGCGGCTGCCGGCGGCGCTATCGGCCTGATCGAGGAAGGCGACACCATCCTGATCGACATCCCGAACCGCAGCATCAATGTGCAGGTCAGCAACGACGAGCTGCAGAAGCGCCGCGAAGCGCGGGATGCCAAGGGCTGGAAACCGGAAAACTCCCGTCCCCGAAAGGTGTCGGCGGCCCTGAAGGCCTACGCCCTGCTGGCCACCAGCGCAGATAAAGGCGCGGTCCGGGACCTGTCCAAGCTGGACTGATCCCAACAGGCCTTAAACAAAAAGCGCGCAAGCTGCCAAGCCTGCGGGCTTTTTTATGACATTGGCCAAAGCGGCCGGGCCGGGATTACCAGAGCGACCAGGCTTCGTCTTCGTCATCCTTTTCTTCAGCTTGCTCGGCAGCTTCAGGCTGCGGCTCACTTTCCGGCTTCGCAGCTGCCTGGGCGGGCGCCCCGGATTCGGGAGCAGCCTCTGCAACGACCACCATCCCGAGCGCCTTCTTGGTTTCTTCATTCAGGGTACCGCTGGCTTCCAGCCCCTGATCTTCCTGATATTGGGTTAACTCGGCCCGGGTATGTTCATCCAGTTTGGGGTTCACATTGTTTATATCGTACCCGGCGCCATATAAAGCGTGCTTTAGTGCGACAACATCATTGGCGTGGGACAAAGAGGCAGTGCCAAGGAGCGCAACGGCTCCCGCAGCGAGGACCAGTTTGTGCAATGGATGGCTGGCAGTTTTCGTGGTAAACACCGGCTTACTCCTGATATCGCTTGAATATCTTGTTATTAGGGTAATGCGGCGCCCATCTCCACGGTCGAGGGCATTAACCCGACCCTAGCACAAGCTAATCCTCATCCTTGCTACCTGGTTCACATTCTGGCCGGGAAGCATGCGCCTCTTCGCCGAACTCCCGGATAAAAATCCCCCAGAACGCCATAAACAGCGCTGCCACCAGTGGCCCCATAACAAAGCCATTGATGCCGAACAGCACGATGCCACCGAGGGTGGACAGAAGCACCAGGTAATCCGGCATCTTGGTGTCCCGGCCCACCAGTATCGGGCGCAGCAGGTTGTCGGCCAGGCCGATCACAATGGTGCCAAACGCCGTCAGGATGATCGCCGGAATGATATCGCCAACGGCTGCCAGGTAGACCGCTGCCGGCACCCACACAATCGCTGCCCCCACGGCCGGCAGCAGCGAGACAATCGCCATCACCACCCCCCACAGCAAGGCGCCGGTAATACCCAGGGCCCAGAAGATCAGCCCCCCCAGCGCACCCTGGATAATAGCAATCAGCAGGTTACCCTTCACGGTAGCCCGGGTAACCTCGGCAAACTTGGCAAACAACAGCCGCTCACGCTCATCCCCGAGCGGCAACGCCTTGATCAGCAACTCAACCAGTTTATGGCCGTCCCGCAGCAGGAAAAATGCCAGGTAAACCATCAGCGCCAGCCCCAGAAAAAACTGGAAGGTGTTCTGGCCAATGCCCAGGGCCTGCTTGGCCACGAACTGACTGCCGCCCAGAATGGCGCTCACCGCACGATCCCGAAGTTCACCGAAGTTGATGTCAAACTGGGCCAGGAAAGCCTGAATGGCCGGAAATGACCGGTTCACCTGGTCAATGTATTCCCCCGGCCGGATTTCCCCTTCCTGGATTTTCTGGTAGATGCCAACGCCTTCGGCAATCAGCGCAGTCCCGAGAAACAGCACCGGAATCACCACGATAATCATGCAGATCATCAGGGTGATCAGGGCATTGATGTTGGGGCGCTCGCCCAGGCGCCTGACCAGCAGTTGCTGGACCGGGTGAAAAATCAGGGCAATGGCCACGGCCCAGAAAATCGGCCCGAAAAACGGCTTCATCAGCCAGATAAAAGCAAACGACACACCCACCAGCATGGCCAGAAAGGTCCGTGTCTCGAGTTTTGCGTACATATCAAACATTCCTGAAGCAATGACGTTCCCGGCGAACCGGTTTTCCAGCCCCGCAGACTACCACGAGAGCGTGGCCACTGTAGCCGGATTCACGTTATAGTGGCAGGTTATCGAACAGCAAATAAACAGGCCATGTTGTTGGATCCCGATAGCTTTACCATCGAAACCGCCCTTGAGGCTGCCACCGAACTGCAGAAGGTGCTGGCCGCCCGCACCCATCGCCGGAAGGTGATGGGGCAAGAGGTATTGGTGCCCGGGCAACTTGGCGAAGCCCTGCACCTGCCCCGCACCATCAGCCGGCTGACCAGCAAGCAGTTACGGCAACGGGAAAGAGGGCTGGAAGACTTCCAGGAACTCTGGCCCACGCTTTCCGACTTCACCCGGCGCAAGGTAACCGACCGGCTCGGCTGGTACGACCCGAAAGACCTGGACTGGGACGACAAACGTTCCAACCGCCGCCCGGTAGTCGATCCTGACGCCTGATACGTATAACTGCTGAACCCGAACCATGGAACGCCCGCTGGCAGACTTTGTATTGTCACAAAGCGTCCCTATGGTAGGTAGATCAGGAGGAATTCTTATGACACAACATCAACACTTCAATGCCTTTCTGGCAGAAAGAAGCGCAGTACCCACGCTGCTGTGCGGACATTGCCGCTCGATACTGTCCCGGGCCCGGATTTTCCGGAACCAGGGCGACAACCACCGGGACATCTGCTGCGACACCATCGGCCTGTGCTCGGCCGACGACTGCGGCGCCGTCAACTGCTGTGACGAAGCCCTCGCGCAGGTCGACAACCCCGAGCGCCTGTTCGATATTGCGTCCTGATTCAAAGCCGCAACGCTCTGTTACCGAACTCAAACACAGCAACATTCCATCTGCATTATCCTGACGACTGAACATTGTCACCGCGACAATCGCGCAACCTATCAGTCAGGACAGTCGATGGCATGCGTATTCTGAGAACTGACGAAGCCCGCTTCGCAGGCCTCCCGGATTACCCTTTCTCCCCCAACTATCTGGATGTCGAACCGGGCCTGCGAATGCACTTCGTGGATGAAGGCCCGAAAAGTGCGGCACCGGTGGTGATGCTGCACGGTGAGCCTTCCTGGTCGTACCTGTACCGGCACATGATCCCCGTGGTCGCCGATGCCGGGCACCGGGTACTGGCGCCAGACCTCGTCGGTTTCGGAAAATCGGACAAACCCGTCGACACCGCAGACTACACCTCGGACAACCACGTAAACTGGCTGACCCGGTGGATTGAAGAGCTGGACCTGTGGAATATCACGCTGGTATGCCAGAACTGGGGCTCACTGCTGGGCTTGCGACTGGCTGCAGAAAACCACCGGCGCTTCAGCCGCATTATTGTCGGTAACGGAATGCTGCCCACCGGAGACTCACCGGTACCGTCTGTTTTTCGCCTGTGGAAAGCCTTTGCCAGCCACAGCCCCTGGTTTCCCGTAGCACGGATCATCCAGCTGGGCACTGAAAGAGCCCTGTCCAGCGGCGAACTGGCCGCCTACGAAGCCCCGTTCCCGGACGACCGCCACAAGGCCGGCGCCCGGGCTTTTCCAAAGCTGGTGCCCACCTCGCCCTCGGATCCATCCAGCGCAGCGAACCGGGAAGCCTGGCGGATACTGGAAAAATGGCGCAAGCCGTTTATTACCTGCTTCAGCAGCAGCGATCCGATTACCCGGGGCGGAGACCGGCTGATGCAGCGCCGCATTCCAGGCGCTTTCGGCCAGCCCCACATTACCCTCAGCGGCGGTCACTTCCTGCAGGAAGATTCACCCCGCCAGTTTGCCCGGGTGATACTGGACGCCCTGAAGGCCGAGATGGCGGCCTGACGCCCGCTCCAGGCTTATCCGAACACGGTAACCGTCTGCCGGCTCAGCGCCACCAGCTCACCACTGGCAGTCCAGACACCGGCATGGGTGTGGCCGTAGCCCGCCCCAGCCTGGTCAATGGTGGCCCGGTACAGCAGCCAGTCACCGGGCTCGATCACCGGCCGGGGATGCACAATTTCCAGCGCCCAGCTCAGGGAACTGGCCGGCACGCGATCTTTCAGGTGCGGCAGTACCGCCGGCGGCCAGGCATCTACCAGCGCAACAATATGGGCATCTGTGAACACTTCCGGAGTTTCCCGGAACTGCATCCAGCCGCCCATTTCACGGCCACCCTTACCGGAAAACGGCAAATTGCCGAACGCCCAGCGCATCTCGATGTGCTGGGTGAACTCCGGAGTCATGCCCTTGATGTAGGGCAGCCCCTGACACTGGTCGACCGGCCTGGCTTCGGGCGCCGGAAGCGGCTCCACCTGAATGGCGGATTCCCGGTCTCCGCCGAAGCTGGCCAGGCAGACCAGGCGAGGCTCGCCATTCTGCAGAATCCGCCCCTGTACTTGCGAAACGGCCTTGCCTTCGCGCAACAGTTCGGCCTCGAACTGCGCCGGCACGCCGGGCTCCACCGGCCCGACAAAGGATACCTGCAGGGCTCTCATAGCCCGGCCTTCCGCTACCTTTGCTGCCATCACATCAAATGCGAGGGCCGCAACCAGGCCGCCAAACGTGGCGCGCCCCTGAGCCCAGTCAGAAGGAAGGGTCACTGTGCCATCCTGGCGCACTTCGGCCAGCAGCTGATCAAAGGTCATAGGCTTGTTTTCCAGTTGGTTAGTATGCAAACCTCATAGACTGCACCAATCGCAACACGCCCGCAATAACCTTGCCCCGGCAACTACCTACCACCAAACCGGCATTATTCATATTAAAGCAGCGACAAAACGACTATAATGTTTCAAAATCACGCACTGCCCTGCGGTGCAATACCCTCCGAATACCGAGTACATTCATGTCAGAATTGTCTTTTGCCGAACTGGGGCTGGATCCAGCTGTACTGGAAGCCGTTTCCGCTGTTGGCTATGAAACTCCGTCGCCCATCCAGGCGCAATCCATCCCTGCCCTCCTGGCCGGTAACCACCTGTTGGGCGTTGCCCAGACCGGTACCGGCAAGACCGCAGCCTTTGCCCTGCCGCTGCTGAGCCGCATCGACGCCAACATTGCTGAACCCCAGATCCTGGTACTGGCTCCTACACGAGAGCTGGCCATCCAGGTGGCAGAGGCCTTCACGACCTACGCCAGCAAGTTCCGCAACTTCCATGTACTGCCCATTTACGGCGGCCAGGACTTTGCTCCGCAGATTCGCGGCCTCAAGCGTGGCGCCCAGGTTATTGTGGGCACCCCGGGCCGGATGCTCGACCACTTGCGCAAAGGCACCCTGAAACTGGGCAGCCTGAAGGCACTGGTGCTGGATGAAGCCGACGAAATGCTGCGCATGGGCTTTATCGATGACGTAGAAGCGATTCTGTCGAAAACCCCGGATACCTGTCAGCGCGCCCTGTTCTCGGCCACCATGCCGCCGCAGATCAAGAAAGTTGCGCAGACCTACCTGAAGAACGCGACTGAAGTAAAAATCGAGAGCGAGACCCGCACGGTTGAGCGTATCTCCCAGTTCGTTCTGCCGGTATATGCCGAGCGCAAGCTGGATGCCCTGACCCGCATCCTGGAAGTGGAGCCGTTCGACGCTTCCATTATCTTTGTGCGCACCAAGGCCGAAACCACCCTGCTGGCTGAAAAGCTGTCAGCCCGTGGCCACGCTGTGGCACCCCTGAGCGGTGACCTGAACCAGCGCCAGCGCGAGCAGACCGTTGAAGACCTCAAGCGTGGCAAGAAAGACATCATCATTGCCACCGATGTAGCAGCTCGCGGCCTGGACGTGCCCCGGATTACCCACGTCATCAACTACGATGTGCCCTACGATACCGAGGCGTACATTCACCGTGTTGGTCGTACCGGTCGTGCCGGCCGTACCGGCAAGGCTATCCTGCTGGTCACTCCGCGTGAGCGCAGCTGGCTGCGCACTCTGGAGCGGGCTACCAACTCTCCGATGGAACCGTACCAGCTGCCGTCACCGGCTGCCCTGCAGAAAATGCGGGTAGAACAGTTTGAAGAGCAGCTGCTGGGCTTCACCAACGATCCCCGTTCTGGCAAGGCTATCGCCCTGCTGGACGAGATTGCCGAGCGTAACGACATGGACATGGCCGCCGTAGCCGGCGCCCTGGCCTGCCTGCTGGAAGCCTCCCAGCCGGATTCCCTGCCGCTGGAGCAGCCGGAAGCCCTGCCGGAGATTTCTGCCGCACCCCGCCGTGATCGCAAAGGCCCGCCTCCGGGCAAAGGCGGTTTCCGTAAGGGTGCCCCGGGCAAGAAGTTCAGCAAGGATGGCAAGCCGGGCTTCCGCAAGAGCGGCCCGAAAGCTGGCAAACCCGCCGGCAAGGGCGGCAAGCCCGCAGCCAAGGGCCCCAAGCGCGCCCCGCGCTGAGGCCTGTTCAGCTAGCCGGTCAGCTTGACCGGCTACGCTGGTAGACTACGAAGCTGTAGTCGTAAGGATTGTTGTCTGACGCGGAGAAGTCTTCGCGTCCGATTTCTTCCCACTCGTCCCAGTTCACTTCCGGAAAATATGCATCTCCGTCTACCTCGGCGTGCACCTGGGTGATGTACATCCGATCGACCATTGGCAGGGCTTCAGCGTAGATCTGACCGCCGCCGATGATCATTACTTCGTCTCCGCCTTCCAGCTCAGCCTGGGCTTCCGCTTTAACCAGTGCCGCTTCCAGTGATGGCGCAGCAACGGTGCCCGCGGGTGCCTGCCAGTCTGCGCTCCGGGAAATCACCACATTCATCCGTCCGGGCAGTGGCCGGCCGATAGAATCCCAGGTTTTCCGCCCCATGATGATGGGCTTGCCCATGGTAGCCTGCTTGAAGTACTTCAAATCCCCCGGCAGATACCAGGGGAGCTGGTTGTTCCTCCCGATGACCCGATTTCTGGCCATAGCGACTATCAGTGCCTTTCTCACGTTTCTGTACCTCTCTTACTTGTGCCTTGCCGCCCGTTACCGCCTGCTTCGGAGTGGCGGGGGATTGGGGACGGCTTGCCAAAAACCGCTCCTTACGGCACCCCTTCGGGGACCGGCCCACAATCACAGATTGTGGTCGCTCAGCTGTCGCATGAAGCTTCGCTTCATAAGCGCTCCGCTGAGCCCATGTGGCGCTTCTGCTCCGCCATCCATGGCTCCGCACATTTTTGGCAAGCCGTCCCCAATCCCCCGCGCTCCAACTTTGGCGTACGCCGTCTTTGGATCTCAGATAGCTATCGGCGCTTTTATCCCCGGGTATGGGTCATAGCCCTCGAATTCGAAATCCTCTAGTTCGTAATCGAAGATGGATTCCGGCCTGCGCTTGATGACCAGTTTCGGCAGCGGCCGTGGCTCGCGCTTCAGCTGCTCGAAAACAATGTCGTCCGTCAGGTGGTTCTGATACAGATGACAGTCGCCAAACGTATGAACAAACTCCCCCACTTCCAGATCACATTGCTGGGCGATCATATGCGTCAGCAGCGCGTAAGAGGCAATATTGAACGGCACGCCCAGAAACAGGTCGGCGCTGCGCTGGTATAGCTGGCAGGAGAGTTTGCCGTCGGCTACGTAGAACTGGAACAGGCAGTGGCAAGGCGCCAGTGCCATGCGGCCTTCACGCACGTTGTCCTGAGGGCTAACGGACTCGTCCGGCAATTCTGCCGGGTTCCAGGCGGAGACGATCAGGCGCCGGGAGTTGGGTTTGGTGCGGATCTGGTCGATGACTTCGCTGATCTGGTCGATGACGCGGCCGTCGTGGCATTGCCAGCTGCGCCATTGTTTGCCGTAGATGGGGCCCAGGTCGCCGTTTTCGAGGGCCCATTCGTTCCAGATCGACACCTTTCGCTCTTTCAGCCAGTTGTTGTCGGTGGAGCCTTTCAGGAACCAGAGTAATTCGTAGATGATGCTGCGCAGGTGCACTTTCTTGGTGGTGACCAGCGGGAAGCCGTCCTGCAGGTTGAAGCGGATTTGCCGGCCGAATACCGAGCGGGTACCTACGCCGGTGCGGTCGCCTTTGTCGAATCCGTTGTCGACTACGTCTTGCATCAGGTCGAGGTAGGCTTTCATTGGGCGTTTCTCCGGTAAGCGAGGATCATCAGGGCGGCGCCGGCGGCAATCATGGGGGTGGAGAGCACCTGCCCCATGGTGAGCCAGTCAAAGGCCAGGTAGCCCAGTTGCGGGTCTGGCTGGCGTACGAATTCGGTCAGGAAGCGGAAGCTGCCGTAGCCCACCAGGAACAGGCCGGAGACGGCCATTTTCGGGCGGGGTTTGGAGGAGAACCACCAAAGCAATGCGAACAGCACCACGCCTTCCAGGGCGAACTGGTAGAGCTGGGACGGGTGTCGCGCCAGGCTGTCCGGTGCCTGGGGGAAGACCATGCCCCAGGACACGTCGGTGGGCTTGCCCCAGAGTTCGCCGTTGATGAAGTTGCCGATGCGCCCGGCACCCAGCCCCACCGGCACCAGGGGTGCCACGAAGTCTGCAATTTTCCAGAAGCCGGCCCCGGTTTTACGGCCAAACCACCACATAGCCAGCATCACGCCCAGCAATCCCCCGTGGAACGACATGCCGCCTTCCCAGACCCTGAGCAGCCAAAGCGGGTCTGCCAGGAAGGTGTCGAAGTTGTAGAACACCACGTAGCCGAAGCGGCCACCGAGGATGACCCCCAGCGCCAGGTAGAACAGCATGTCGCCCACCTGCTCTTCGTGCAGGGGCGACCAGGGCTTGCGGGTGCGCAGGCGGCCCAGCCACCAGCCGGCAGCAAAGCCGAGCAGGTAGGTCAGGCCATACCAGTGAATTTTCAGTGGGCCGATGGCGATGGCCACCGGGTCAAATTGCGGGTGTTGCAGCATGGAATGTCTCTCAGCTCAGCAGGAATCGGAGGCCGACGATGATCAGAACGATCGCAAAGATTCGCTTCAGCAGGCGGCCGTCCAGTTTGTGCGCCAGCTTTGCGCCGATGCGGGCAAAGAACACGCTGGTAACCACAATACCGATCAGGGCTGGCAAATATATGAAGCCGAAGCTCATTTCCGGCAAGCCCGGGTGTTCCCAGCCGGTCCAGATGTTGGCAGTGGCTCCGGCCAGGGCGATGGGCAGACCAAGGGCGGCGGAGGTTCCCACCGCCTGCTGCATTTTCACGTTACACCAGGTCAGGTAAGGCACGGATATAGTGCCGCCGCCAATCCCGAAAATCGCGGAGGCCCAGCCGATAAAGCCGCCGGCAACGCCGAGGCCGGCTATTCCCGGCACATCCCGGCCCGGCTTGGGGTTCACTTCCAGGATCATTTTCAGGGCCACCAGGATAGCGAAGGCACCGATGATGGTTTCCAGGGCGGGCCCGCTCAGCAAAGACGCTGTCCAGGCCCCGACCACTGCACCGCCGACAATACCCACAGTCAGGGGCCGGAACAGTTCCCAGCGCACTGCCTGGTGCTGGTGGTGGGTGCGGATGGAGCTGATCGAGGTGAACACGATGGTGGCCAGGGACGTGCCGATGGCCAGGTGCGCAGCGATTTCAGGGCTCACGCCCACAAATCCGAAGCTGAAGATCAGCACAGGCACGATCACCAGGCCGCCACCAATGCCGAACAGGCCCGCCATGGTGCCGGCCAGGGCGCCGAGCAGCAGGTACAGAATAAATACGCCGAACAGGGTCATGAGTCTCAAGGGTCCCGGTAGGATTTCAGGCTGGTATGATACGCATAGTTGACTGTATCTGCAGCCTCCCGAACCAAAGGAAACGCCTGAACCATGTGCCTGATTGCCTTCGCCGTTGGCCAGAATCCCCGCTTCCCGCTGGTGGTAGCGGCCAACCGGGATGAATTTTTCCGGCGCCCCACTGCCGGCATGGACTGGTGGCAAGATTCCCACGGGCAAAAAGTACTGGCAGGCAGAGACCTGGAATCCGGCGGTACCTGGCTGGCTATTTCTCCGGACGGCCAGGTGGCTGCGGTTACCAACGTGCGCGAAGGCAGTACCGAAAGCGGTCGCCACAGCCGGGGTGAGCTGCCACTGCTGGCTCTGGCCCGGCCACGGGAGGAATTGCAACATCATCTGAATTCCGAACCCGGCCGCTACGCCGGGTTTAACCTGGTGTCGCTGGCCGGCTCCGGCGGCTGGTATTACAGTAACCGGGACGCCCATCCCGGCCGGCAGGTATTCCGGGGCATGTACGGCCTGAGCAATCACCTGTTGCAGACGCCCTGGCCGAAGCTGCTGCGCCTGCGCACCGCCGTGGGCCACTGTGTCGAGCAGGCCGGCGGTGATGCCGGCGCACTCCATCAGCAGCTGATTCCCCTGCTGCAGGACAACAGCCCGGCCCCGGACCACGAACTGCCGGATACCGGCGTGGGCATCGAAACCGAGCGGTTTCTGTCGGCGCCCTTCGTCACCGGTGAGCACTATGGCACCCGGGCCACCACGGTGGTGACGGTCTCCCGGGAAGGCGAAATCCACGTAACCGAACAATCCTGGGGGCCGTTCGGCGCCGCCCTTGAGCGACGTCAGTTCAGCTGGCAGCGATAGCCCGGGGACTCTGATATAATCCGCCCAATTTCTGACACACCGGACCCGGAGGGCCCCATGGCCGGCGAGAGCAACAACAGCACATCCATTGCCGACTTTGAAAAATCCCTGGACGAACTGGAAAAGCTGGTTCGCGACCTGGAGCAAGGCGAGCTGTCGCTGGAGCAGTCCCTGGCCGCTTTCGAGCGGGGCGTCAAACTCACCCGGGAATGCCAGAGCGCCCTGAAATCCGCCGAGCAACGGGTGGAACAGCTCGTCCAGAACAGCGATGGCTCGCTGGAAACCCGGCCCTTTTCCGCGGATGACAGCAACTGATGACCGACAGCACTTCCCCGGCACTCGCCTACCTGGAACACTGCCGCACCCGTATTGACGACGAACTCGCCCAGGGCATCCAGCAGGCCTCGGTGTCAGACCGCCTGCAGGAAGCCATGCGCTACAGCGTGCTGGGAGGCGGCAAACGGATTCGCCCGGCGCTGTGCCTGGCCGCCGCCAGGGCAGTGGGCAGCCTGGAAGATGCCGCCGTGGCACCGGCCTGTTCACTGGAACTGATCCACGCCTATTCGCTGGTGCACGACGACCTGCCCGCCATGGATGACGACGACCTGCGCCGGGGCCGGCCTACAGCCCATATTGCCTTTGACGAAGCTACCGCGATCCTGGCCGGCGATGCACTGCAGACCCTGGCGTTCACGCTGCTCGCTGATGCCCCGCAACTGTCCGATACCCAGCGGGTTAGCATGATTGCCGAACTGGCCCGGGCCAGTGGCCATCAGGGCATGGTGGGCGGCCAGGCCATTGACCTGGAATCGGTCGGCCTTGCGCTGAACATCGAACAGCTGGAAACCATGCACCGGCACAAGACCGGCGCGCTGATTGAAGCCAGCGTTCGGCTGGGCGCCCTGACCGCTCCGGGGGTCAGCGAGCAGCAACTGAGTGCCTTGTCGGATTACGCCAGCGCCCTTGGTCTGGCATTCCAGGTGCAGGACGACCTGCTGGACATCGAGGGCGACACTGAAATCATCGGCAAGCGCCAGGGCTCCGACGCCGCCAAGGCCAAGCCCACCTACCCGGCCCTGCTGGGGCTGGACGGTGCCCGGGAGCGGCTCGGCGCGTTGCTGCAGCAATCCAAGCAGGCGCTGGACGGGTTTGGCGAAGAAGCCGCTCCGTTGCGGGCCATGGCAGACTATGTGGTCAGCCGGAACCACTGACCGGATTATCGCCGCAACATACCTTTTTGTAACAACTGGCCCGGGAAGTATGAAACAGCCTGTCCTGTTCCCTTATAATGCCCGCCAGAGAATTCATCTTTCCGACAAAGACCCGAGCTGATGCAGGACACATATATTTTCAGGGAAATCCCGTCACAGCGGCCCAACACTCCGCTACTGGACCGGATTGAAGTTCCGGCCCAGCTGCGTGAACTTCCGCCGGAAGATCTGCCCCAACTGGCCCGGGAGCTGCGAGCATTCCTGCTCTGGTCGGTGGGCCAGACCGGTGGGCATTTCGGTGCCGGCCTGGGGGTTCTGGAACTGACCCTGGCTCTGCATTTTGTCTTCAACACGCCTGAAGACCGGCTGGTATGGGATGTGGGCCACCAGGCCTACCCCCACAAGATCCTGACCGGCCGCCGCGAGCAGATGGGCAGCATCCGCCGCAAGGATGGCCTGGCCGGCTTCCCGAAACGGGCCGAAAGTGAATACGACACCTTTGGCGTGGGCCACTCCAGCACGTCTATCAGCGCCGCCCTGGGCATGGCCATTGCCGCCCGCATGCAAAACACCGGGCGCAAGAGCATTGCCGTGATCGGCGATGGCGCAATGACCGCAGGCATGGCCTTCGAGGCCCTGAACCACGCAGGCCACCTGCATGCCGACATGCTGGTGATCCTGAACGACAACGACATGTCCATCTCCCGCAACGTCGGCGGCCTGTCCAACTACTTTGCCAAGCTGCTGGCCAGCCGCACCTACAACCAGGTTCGCGACAGCAGCAAGAAAGTACTCAAAGGCACGCCACACCTGATGGCGCTGGCCAAGAAGACCGAAGAGCACTTCAAGGGCATGATCGCACCTGGCACCCTGTTTGAAGAGCTGGGCTTCAACTACATCGGCCCCATCGATGGCCATGACCTGCCGCTGCTGGTGGAAACGCTGGAAAATATCCGCGAGCTGGAAGGCCCGCAGTTCCTGCACGTGGTGACCACCAAGGGTAAGGGCTTTGCCCCGGCCGAGGCCGATCCGATCGGCTACCACGCCATCAACAAGATCGAACCGGTGCCGGCCAGCAAACCGGAGCCGGTAAAACCCGCCTCCCCCAAACCCAAGTACGCCAACGTCTTCGGCCAGTGGCTGTGTGATGCGGCAGAACAGGACGAGCGGGTTGTCGGCATTACCCCGGCCATGTGTGAAGGGTCAGACCTGCTGGCCTTCTCCGAACGCTTCCCGGAGCGCTATTTCGATGTAGCCATTGCCGAACAGCACGCCGTAACCCTGGCGGCCGGTATGGCCTGTGATGGCGCCAAGCCGGTGGTGGCCATTTACTCCACCTTCCTGCAGCGGGGCTACGATCAGCTGGTGCACGATGTGGCCATCCAGAACCTGGATGTGCTGTTTGCCATTGACCGGGCAGGCCTGGTGGGCGAAGACGGCCCCACCCACGCCGGCGCCTTCGATATCAGCTACCTGCGTTGCATCCCGAACATGGTGATCATGACGCCGTCGGATGAAAACGAAACCCGCCAGTTGCTGCACACCGGCCTGGAATTCCAGGGCCCGGCGGCAGTGCGTTATCCCCGGGGCACCGGCCCGGGCGCGGACATCCAGCAACAGCTGCAGGCGCTGCCCATTGGCAAGGGCCGACGGGTTCGGGACGGCAGCCGGGTGGCCATTCTCAATTTCGGCACTCTGCTGACACCGGCACTGGAAGCGGCCGAAGCCCTGGATGCCACCGTGGCCGACATGCGCTTTGTGAAACCGCTGGACGAAGCCCTGGTGCTGGAACTGGCCGAACAGCATGACCTGCTGGTGACCCTGGAAGAGAACGTGGTAGCCGGTGGTGCCGGCAGTGCGGTGACCGAATTTTTGAACGCCAGCCTGGTTACCATGCCGGTACTGCAGCTGGGCCTACCTGACCGGTTCGTGGAGCACGGCAAGCACGAGCAACTGCTGGAAGAGTGCGGGCTGAATGCCGAAGGCATTCGCGAGGCCATCGCCCGGCGCCTGGAGCAACTGGGTTACCCGGGGCTGACCGCCGCCAAGTAACCGATACGCGGGCAACCCGGGTTGCCCGCAGCAATCAATTATTCAGGCCAGGTCGTCGTCCTGGTGGGTCTCAAGCCAGTGGCCCAGCTTGCTTTGCTTGGTATTCAGGTAATGCTCGTTATGGGGGTTACGGCCCACATGCAAAGGCACCCGCTCGGCAATCCGGATACCGTAAGATTCCAGCGCCTTCACTTTCCGCGGATTATTGGTCATCAGCCTCAGGCTGGTAATGCCCAGATGCTCCAGCATGTCTTTGCACATGCTGTAATCCCTCAGGTCTGCCCCGAAGCCCAGCCGCTCGTTCGCCTCGACCGTATCTGCGCCCTCATCCTGCAACCGGTAGGCCCGGATCTTGTTCAGCAGGCCGATACCCCGGCCTTCCTGACGCAGGTACAACAGAATGCCACGGCCTTCCCGGGCAATACTGCGCAGCGCTTCTTCCAGCTGGTAGCCGCAATCACAGCGCATGCTGTACAGGGCGTCACCGGTCAGACACTCCGAGTGGGTACGGGCCAGCAGTGGCTCGTCTGAGCTGATATCACCCAACGTCAGCGCTACATGCTCCTTGCCGGTATCCGGCTCTTCAAAGCCGTGCATGTCGAAAACACCGAACGGGGTGGGCAAACGGCAGGTCTCAATGTAACGAACAGCCACTGTAATTCCTCGTGGTTCTGACAAATGGGGCGGGCATTCTATCACGGTGGTACTAGGCCGGCGTAGTGCCGGCAACCCAGTGACCGGAACGACCACCTTTTTTCTCCAGCAAACGGACGTTATCAACCACCATACCCTTGTCCACCGCCTTGCACATATCGTACAGGGTGAGGGCCGCGATGCTGGCTGCCGTCAGTGCTTCCATCTCGACACCGGTCTGGCCGGAGAGCTTGCATCGGGTCAGGATATGGACCGAGGCGCCATCGCCCCCCGGGGTCAGTTCCACCTTCACCGAGGTAAGGTTCAGGGCATGGCAAAGGGGAATCAGGTCGTGGGTCCTCTTCGCTGCCATAATGCCGGCAATTCGCGCAGTGGCCAGTACGTCACCCTTCGGATGCTCGCCATCCACGATCATACGCAGGGTTTCCGGCTGCATGCGGATGGTCGCCTCGGCCCGGGCCTCGCGCTCGGTAACAGCCTTGTCGGTTACATCGACCATCCGGGCTTCGCCCTTATCATCAAGATGAGTCAGCTTGCTCACGATTGTTTCCGCCTCAGTCATTCAATGGGTTATTTCAGCAAGGCCCGGTTACCACCAGAAACCGATCCCGGCAATCCCCTGGCCACCAAGGGCCCTGGCCTTTGCTATGTGGCCGGGCTGCATACCGCCCAGTGCGTAGACCGGCAGCCTGGCTGCCGCGACCAATTGCTCAAAGCCCTCCCAGCCCAGGGTTGGTTCTCCCGGGTGGCTGGCCGTGGGCAACACCGGCCCCAGCACCGCGTAATCCGCTCCCAGGCGCTCTGCCTGGCGCAGTTGCTCTGCACTATGGCAAGACACACCCAGCCAGGCATTACCCGCTGCAGGACGCCCTGAAAGCCTTTCAGCTTCACGCCAGGGCAAATGCAGGCCGGCAGCCTCCGGGAATTCCGAAAGCAGGGCTGGTCCGCCATGGAGCATTACCCAGACCGATGAGCCGGAGCAGCGCGCCAGCGCCATCGAGGCCAGTTGCCGGTACTGCTCCGGAGCCAGCCCCGGCGCCCGTAACACTACCAGGCCGTCGGTAACCCGCTGCAGGGTCTGGTCGAGCCGGCCTTCAGCCTCACCTGGCCCAGCCAGGGAACCGGTAATGTGCAAAGTCCGGGGCAGTCTCAGGGCCCGGATGATCGGCCGGTTCGCCGCAGGAAAGTCTTCATCCCGCAACTCTTCCGGGGTCAGCCAGAACACCGGCTGACCTTCCCTGCCCTCGGCTTCGCCTTCCGCCGCTGCGGTCTGCCAGACATCCAGGAACACTTGCTTGTCGCCGTAGTCATGGCGAATACCAATCACCGGCTCCAGCGTTTCAGCCGGCACCCGAAGCCCGGTTTCTTCGGCGATTTCCCGCACCAGGGCCTGCTGTACGGTTTCTCCCGACTCTACCTTGCCACCGGGAAATTCCAGCAATCCTCCCTGATGTACGTGCTCCGGCCGCCGGGCGATCAGTATGCGGCCGCCACGCACGATTACCGCTACCGCCACATGGATCAGTTTCTTCACTGCCATGGCCGACGGCTCAGGTGCGGTATTCGGCATTGATGGTCACATAGTCGTGGGAGAAGTCGCAGGTCCACACGGTTTCGTGGACATCGCCCCGCTTCAGGTCAATGGCGATGGTAATTTCTTCCTGGTCCATTACTGCCTGGCCGCGGGCTTCGGAATAATCATCCGCCCTGCCGCCATTGCGCACCAAGCAGACATCGCCCAGATAGATTTCCAGCGCTTCCAGGTCGAGATTCGGTACACCGGCCCGGCCCACGGCCGCCAGGATCCGGCCCCAGTTCGGGTCTGACGCAAACAGGGCGGTTTTTACCAGCGGCGAGTGGGCCACGGTATAGGCTACGTCCAGGGCTTCCTGCTGGTTACCGGCACCGGTTACGTCGATGGTGACAAACTTGGTGGCGCCTTCGCCGTCACGAACAATGGCATGGGCCAGGTCCAGGTAGACCTGCTGCAGGACTTCCCTCAGCCTGGGCAGCAACGGGCTGTCTGCGGTAATTTCCGGGCCGGAGTACTGGCCCGTGGCCATCAGCATGCAGGCATCGTTGGTGGAGGTGTCACTGTCGATGGTAATCCGGTTGAAGGACTTCTCGCCCAGCTCGGAGGCCAGGCCCTGGAGCACGTCCGGTGCAATATTGGCATCGGTAGCGATAAAGCCCAGCATGGTCGCCATGTTGGGGCGAATCATGCCGGCACCCTTGCTGATGCCGGATATGGTTACCGTGTGGCCATCCAGGTCCACCTGGCAGCTGGCACCCTTGGGCCGGGTATCCGTGGTCATAATGCCGCTGGCGGCTTCCGCCCAGCGATCTTCACGGGTGCCCGAAAGGGCTTCCGGCAGCGCAACAACAATCTTGTCAACCGGCAGGGGTTCGCCGATGACGCCGGTCGAGAACGGCAGAACGTCAGCCGTCTGGACACCAGCCTGTCCGGCCAGCTCGGCGCAGCAACGCTCTGCATCGGCCATACCACGGGCGCCGGTACCGGCGTTGGCGTTGCCGGTGTTGATCAGCAGGTAACGGGGAGCACCCTGCTCCAGGTGGCGCCGGCTCAGCACTACCGGGGCGGCGCAGAACTGGTTAGTGGTAAAAATACCGGCCACCCGGGCACCCGGTGCCAGCTCGAACACCACGACGTCTTTTCGGCCGGGCTTTTTGATGCCGGCGCTGGCAATACCAATCTTCACCCCGGCCACCGGGAAAAACTCGGGTAAGGTTCCTGGACCTACCGCCATGCCTGTCTCCTTGAATAATCCTGATCAATAAACGACAAAACCCGCAAGCTGCCAGCACTCTGGCGGTTTGCGGGTTCTGGTGCTTCGGTGCCGGGCTGGTCGGTTAGCTGACCTTGCCGCAGCACTGTTTGTATTTCTTGCCAGATCCGCAGGGGCAGGGCTCGTTTCGGCCCACTTTTCGCTCCTGGCGCACAAAGGTATCCGGAGTGGTCTGCTGGTCTCGCTGGCCGTCTTCGCCGTCACCTTCACCTTCCGCTGCCCGGGCGGCACTGGTTTCGTCATGGCGGAGCTTGGCACGGGCCATTTCCCGCTCCAGCTCTTCCTTGCGACGGCGCTCGATCTCTTCCATTTCCTCGCGGCTCTGCACGCGAACGTGGCTCAGCACCCGGGCAACATCACGCTTCATGGTATCAAGCATGGTCTCGAAAAGGTTGAAAGCCTCACGCTTGTATTCCTGCTTCGGGTTCTTCTGGGCGTAGCCACGCAGGTGAATACCGCGGCGCAGATGGTCCATGTTCGACAGGTGTTCTTTCCACAGGGTGTCGAGCACCTGCAGGAACACCTGTTTTTCGAACTTGCGCATGGCTTCGGCGCCGGCGATTTCTTCCTTGGATCGGTATTCGGCCACAATCGCGTCGAGGATCTTCTGGCGAAGATTCTCCTCGTACAGTTTGTTGTCTTCTTCCAGCCACTTCTGAACCGGAAGGTCCACGGCCATCTCGGACTGCAGCTGAGCTTCCAGGCCGGCCACATCCCACTGCTCCGGCATGCTCTGGGGCGGAATGAACTCGCTGATCAGGGCATCCACCACATCGGCCCGGATGGTGTCGACCATCTCGGAAATATCGTTGGAAGCCATCACTTCGTTACGCTGATCATAGATCACCGTACGCTGGTCGTTGGCCACGTCATCGTATTCCAGCAGGGTTTTACGCATGTCGAAGTTGCGACCTTCCACCTTGCGCTGGGATTTCTCAATGGCGTTGGAAACCATGCGGTGCTCGATGGCCTCGCCCTTCTTCATGCCCATGGCCTGCATCAGGTTCTTCACCCGTTCCGGTGCGAAGATCCGCATGAGGTTGTCTTCGAGCGACAGGAAGAAACGGGAAGAGCCCGGATCGCCCTGACGACCTGCCCGGCCCCGCAACTGGTTATCGATGCGGCGGGATTCGTGGCGCTCGGTACCGATAATATGCAGGCCACCGGCGTCCAGCACCTGGTTGTGACGCTCGGTCCACTCGGCCTTGATGCGGGCAACTTCTTCTTCGGAAGGGTTGTCCAGGCCGGCCACTTCGTGCTCCCAGTTACCACCCAGCACAATATCGGTACCACGGCCCGCCATATTGGTGGCGATGGTGACCGCACCGGGGCGGCCCGCCTGGGCAATGATCTGGGCTTCAGACTCGTGCTGCTTGGCGTTCAGGATCTTGTGGTCGATCCGTGCCTTTTTCAGCAGCATGGACAGCAATTCAGACGCCTCGATGGAGGCCGTACCCACCAGTACCGGGCGACCTTCGGAGGTTACATCCTTGATCTCGTCGATAATGGCGTGGAATTTCTCTTCCTGGGTCAGGTACACCAGGTCGTTGTAGTCAATCCGCTGGATCGGCTTGTTGGGTGGAATCACCACCACGTCCAGGCCGTAGATCTGGCGGAACTCGAAGGCTTCGGTATCGGCGGTACCGGTCATGCCCGCAAGCTTCTCGTACAAACGGAAATAGTTCTGGAAGGTGGTGGAGGCCAGGGTCTGGCTCTCGGCCTGGATTTTCAGACCCTCTTTCGCCTCGATGGCCTGGTGAAGGCCTTCGCTCCAGCGGCGGCCCGGCATGGTGCGGCCGGTGTGTTCGTCAACAATGACCACCTGCCCGCCCTGGACAATGTAATCCACATCTTTCTGGAACAGGTGGTGGGCGCGCAGGGCCGAATGAACATGGTGCAGCAGGCTGAGGTTGGCCGCGGAATACAGGCTTTCCCCTTCGTTCAGCAAACCGCGGCTGAGCAGGAGCTCCTCGACCTTTTCATGGCCGGCTTCAGTCAGCTCAACCTGGCGGGATTTTTCGTCGATGGTGAAGTCACCGGAGGACTCACCCTCCTCGCTCACCTCGCCTTTCTCCAGGCTGGGCACCAGGCTGTTAATGGCCTGGTACATTTTCGAGGAGTCTTCCGCGGCACCGGAGATAATCAGCGGCGTGCGGGCCTCATCGATCAGAATCGAATCCACCTCATCCACGATGGCGTAGTTCAGGCCGCGCTGAACCTTGTCTTCAATACTGAAGGCCATGTTGTCGCGCAGGTAATCAAAACCAAACTCGTTGTTGGTACCGTAGGTGATATCCGCCTGGTACGCCGCCCGCTTCTCTTCCGGCGGCTGACCGGCAACCACTACGCCGATGGTGAGCCCCAGGAACCGGTACAGCTTGCCCATCCACTCGGCATCACGGCTGGCCAGGTAGTCGTTCACGGTTACCACGTGCACACCCTTGCCCGGCAGAGCATTGAGGTAAACCGCGGCGGTCGCCACCAGGGTTTTACCCTCACCGGTTTTCATCTCGGCGATGCGGCCTTCGTGCAGGGTCATACCACCGATCAGCTGCACGTCGTAATGGCGCATGCCCATTACCCGGCGGCTGGCTTCACGTACGGTGGCAAAGGCTTCGGGAAGCAGCGCATCCAGCGCTTCGCCTTCTTCAAGGCGCCGGCGGAACTCCGCCGTCTTGCCTTGCAGCTCTGTATCCGACAAACCGCCAAATTGTTCTTCAAGGTCGTTGATGCGCAAGACCGCCTTGCGCATGCGCTTGATCTCTCTGGCGTTTTTACTGCCGAACATCTTGGTTGCAAGCTTTGAGAACATAGACCACTGCTTCTTCAGTTAAACGGAGGAAGCCGGCATTCTAACCTTATTTGGCGACAGGACAAAAGGCAGGGTTCACGGGAATGATATCAGCGGCTTGCCCGCTGGATATATTTGACAGGATCTTCGGTCTTTCCATTACGGATAACTTCGAAATGTACGTGCGGTCCGGTAGAGCGACCGGTGCTGCCCATCAGTGCAACCACCTGGCCTTTCTGGACCACATCGCCGATCTTGACCTTGACGGTTTTGGCGTGGGCGTAGCGGGTAACCAGGCCATCGCCGTGGTCCACTTCTACCAGGTTGCCATAGCCGTAACGCTCGCCGGCCCAGGTGACCACACCACTGGCCACGGCAATAATGTCGCTGCCGTCTTTGCCGGCCAGGTCCACGCCACCGTGCCAGGTACGTTTGCCGGTGAACGGATCGGAACGGTAACCGTACTTGGAGGACAACCAGCCCCAGGTGATCGGCCGGCCCTGCACATAGCGTTCATCTTCCAGCTTCTGCCGGGACGACACCTTATCCAGCAGGCGCAGTTGTTTCTCGCGGTCTTCCAGCTGACGCTCCAGCTGGAAAATCATTTCTGTCAGCTCCGGGGCACTGTAGGAATCACCGGCAAGGCCCAGCTCTTCCGGACCACCCACCGCCGGCGGCTGGTCAAAATTGAATTCATCACTGGCCACCAGGCCCGATTCCATAAAGCGCTGACCGAGGGCATCCAGGCGCAGCATACGGCCCTGGATCTGGCCCAACCGAAGGGTCAAGGCGTCTACCTGCTGTTGTACATCTTCCCGAACACGGGCAAGCTGGGCCTTCTGCTGTTCCAGCTTTGAACGCCATTCAGCCACCAACTCGGATTCGGTCGGTTGTTCAGCGGCGGCCTTGGTAACGGCTACCTGATAGCCCGCCCAGCCGGCCGCCAGGATAAGCGCCAGCACAAGGAAAATCAGCCCGGCCAGAACACCGCCATTCAACGCGACAGCCTTTGACTGACCATGGCGTTTGCCAACGAAAATTACATTCATATCGTCATTCGGTGTCATCGAAGAGTCGCAACCTGTTCCCTGTAGTGCTGCGACCCGGAAAATTTTCGAGTGGGTCTGCTATCCTTGCAACAACTACGTATTGAATAGACGCAGTGCCAGCTGGACACACTCTCTCGCGACAATGTAAAACGGGAGCAATGCTGGCACCATCAAAAAAACGTGCCGAAGTGTAACCAATCGTAAACGGGCTCGTCGAGACAAAAACTGTCAATGAATGAAAAATCCGATCAAAAAATGATCTTCCGCACAAACAGCGGCCCGGCGCCGGCTTCCACCCTGAAGGAGCTGATGGCCCGGGCGGAACTGCATTTACAGGCGGAACAACAGGTCCTCGAAGCCATACCCGCAGAACTTCGGACAGGCACCCGATTTGTCAGCTGCCAGGATGGCGAACTGGTTCTGGCTACAGATAACGCCAGCAAGGCCACGCGATTGCGCTTCCGCCAGCACGAAATTATGGAGGCATTACGGCAGAACGAACTGTTCCGTTTTGTCTGGAAGGTGCGCATCAAGGTCAGCCCGCTCAGGTATCGGGCGCGCAAGAAAGTCGAAAAAATACCTTTGAGCCAAGAAAATGCCCGGCTCCTCAAAGAGGAAGCCGGGCACACGAAGGATAAAGCTTTGCGCGAGGTTCTCGAAAAACTCGCCAGCCACGTGCGGGATTAAGGCGTCCGGCCTTAACCCACCGCCAGCACAGGCTTCATATAAGAGATAGGTGCAGTGGCTTCGTCATCGAAGGTCACCACTTCCCATGCATCTTCTTCAGCCCTGAGCTTGCGCAGCAGCTTGTTGTTCAGGTCGTGACCTGATTTGATACCACGGAACTCACCAATCAGGCTGTTGCCCAACAGGTAAAGGTCGCCGATAGCATCCAGTACCTTGTGCTTGACGAACTCGTCGTCGTAGCGCAGACCGTCTTCGTTCAGGATCTTGTAGTCGTCAACCACGATGGCGTTGTCGACGCTACCACCGAGGGCCAGGTTCATGGCCCGCAGCTTCTCGATATCCCGCATAAAGCCGAAAGTACGGGCACGGGATACTTCCTTCACGAAAGACGTGGAAGAGAAGTCTACCGTTGCGGTCTGGGCGCGACCCTTGAACACCGGATGGTCGAAGTCGATACCGAAGCTGACCTTGAAGCCTTCGAACGGCAGGAAGGTTGCTTTCTTACCGTCTTCTTCCACGGTAACTTCACGCTTGATGCGGATGAAGCGCTTGGCGGCTTCCTGCTCGGCGATCCCTGCAGACTGCAGCAGGAATACAAACGGGCCGGCGGAACCATCCATGATCGGCACTTCTGCCGCACTGAGTTCGACATAGCAGTTGTCGATTCCGAGACCAGCCATGGCCGAGAGCAAATGCTCAACCGTCGCCACACGGACACCGTCTTTTACCAGCGTCGTAGACAGCATGGTCTCACCCACATTCTCCGCACAGGCACGGATCTCGACCATCGGGTCCAGATCGGTGCGGCGGAAGATTATTCCTGCATCGACAGGTGCCGGCTTCAGCGTCAGGTAAACCTTTTCCCCTGAGTGCAGGCCTACACCAGTCGCGCGGATGGTGTTTTTGAGTGTCCGTTGTCTGATCATCGGTTCATTATTCCGTCACAAAAGTTCGATATTCTGAGCAAAAAACTGCCCGCAGAATATCAGAATTCAAGACTGAGCACCATTTAACCAGCATGACTTTACTTAACTTTTGCAATAGTCATCGGCTATGGCCAATCAGCTCACGTTTGACTAAGGCTTTCGGCTCCCTGGAGAAACATCAGAAACCGGACCTCCGTCATATTTGAGACAGATTATCAATCAGCCTGCCGGCGAAGGAATGCGGGAATATCGAGATAGTCCACGCCCTGCTCTTCGCTTTCTTTGCTCTGGTCCAGTGCCACATTGCCCTGGGTTACCGCGCGACGACGCAACACCGCCGGGCGGTCCAGCTGGTTGTAGTCGGTCTTGCCATCCAGGGTACGGGTGTTATCCACCACCTTGGTCGGCTTCTCGCGCTCACCGCCCAGACCGGTCGCAACCACGGTAACCTTCAGTTCTTCGGTCATTTCCGGATCGATCACGGTGCCCACCACCACGGTGGCGGAGTCAGACGCGAATTCGCGAACGATATCGCCCACCTCGGAGAACTCACCCAGGTTGAGGTCCATACCGGCCGTGATATTAACCAGGATGCCCTTGGCGCCCTGCAGGTTGATATCTTCCAGCAGCGGGCTGCGTACGGCCGCTTCTGCTGCTTCACGGGCTCGGTTCTCGCCGGTGGCGCGGCCGGTACCCATCATCGCCATGCCCATTTCGGACATTACGGTTTTCACGTCGGCAAAGTCGACGTTGATCATACCGTTACGGGTGATCAGGTCGGCAATACCCTGCACAGCGCCAAGCAGTACATCGTTGGCGGAGGCAAAGGCGTCCAGCAGGCTGGTTTTCTTGCCCATGACCGCCAGCAGTTTTTCGTTCGGAATGGTAATCAGGGAGTCAACGCTCTCTTCCAGTTCCTTCAGGCCGGATTCAGCCACGCTCATGCGCTTGCCGCCTTCGAACTGGAACGGCTTGGTGACCACGGCAACGGTCAGGATACCCAGCTCACGGGCAACCTCTGCCACGATCGGCGCAGCACCGGTACCGGTACCACCGCCCATACCTGCGGTGATGAACACCATGTCTGAGCCGCTCAGGGCCTCGGCAATACGGTCACGGTCTTCCAGCGCAGACTGGCGACCGACTTCCGGGTTGGCGCCGGCACCCAGGCCCTTGGTGATGTTGCCACCGAGCTGGATGATCTGGCGGGCGTCCAGGTTTTTCAGGGCCTGGGCGTCTGTGTTGGCGCAGATAAATTCCACACCCTCAATGTCGCTGTTGAGCATGTGGCGAACAGCGTTACCGCCACCACCACCAACACCAACAACCTTGATTACTGCGTTTTGCTGAACATTATCAACGAGTTCAAACATATCCCCTACTCCTTCGTGCGGTTTCCGACCTGTCCAGGCCGGCTATTTCGATCGTTTTTTGCTTTTCGAGAAACCTTCGTGCCTTACCCCCGGCCTACCGTCAGAAATGACCGGTAAACCAGGCTTTCATCCGCTCAACCAGTGAGGGTGCATCCTCACCCTTGAGCGCCGGCGCCCGGCCAAGATCCATTTGCCGGAAGCCATGGATCAGCAACCCCACGCCCGTGGCGTAGATCGGGTTGTTGACCACTTCCGTCATGCCGGAGACTTTCTGCGGACAGGCAAGCCTGACCGGCATGTGGAAGATTTCTTCGGCCAGTTCCACCACCCCTTCCATGGTGGAAGAACCGCCGGTAATCACGATGCCGGCCGGAATCAGGTCTTCAAACCCGGACCGGCGCAGCTCCGACTGAACCAGGGTGAACAGCTCCTCGTAACGGGGCTCCACCACTTCTGCCAGGGCCTGGCGGGACAGATCGCGGGGTGCGCGATCGCCCACGCTGGGCACCTTGATGGTTTCGTCGGCGCCTGCGAGCTGCGTCAGCGCACAGGCATATTTGATCTTGATCTCTTCTGCGTTCTGGGTGGGCGTACGCAATGCCATGGCGATGTCGTTGGTCACCTGGTCGCCGGCGATGGGAATCACCGCGGTATGGCGAATGGCACCGCCGGTAAACACCGCGATATCGGTGGTACCGCCACCGACATCCACCACGCATACACCCAGTTCTTTCTCGTCTTCGGTGAGAATGGCGTGGCTGGAGGCCAGCTGTTCCAGGATGATGTCGTCCACCTCCAGGCCACAGCGTTCCACACACTTTTCAATATTCTGGGCAGCATTCACCGCGCAGGTCACCAGGTGCACCTTGGCTTCGAGGCGCACCCCGGACATGCCCATGGGTTCCTTGATGCCTTCCTGGTTATCGATCACAAATTCCTGCGGCAGGATATGCAGGATTTTCTGATCCGCCGGAATGGCCACCGCCTGGGCAGCATCGATCACCCGGTCGATATCCGCCTGGGTCACTTCCCGGTCCCGGATCGCCACGATGCCGTGGGAATTCAGGCTCTTGATATGGCTGCCGGCAATGCCGGCATACACCGAGTGAATCCGGCACCCCGCCATCAGCTCCGCTTCTTCCACGGCGCGCTGGATAGCCTGAACAGTGGTTTCGATATTCACCACCACACCACGCTTGAGGCCGCGGGACGGGTGGGAACCGATCCCCACTACTTCGATCGTTCCATCCATCTTGCGCTTGCCGACAATCGCAACCACCTTGGAGGTTCCGATATCCAGGCCGACAATCATGTTTTCCGTTTCAACCGATGACATGTGTTTCACCAAACCCCAGGTTCGTAATAATCGTTATCAGGATTTCGGAGTGGCCTGTGCCACATCCGCTTTCCACTGCACCGCGACTCCGTTCGAGTAACGGGCATCAACCCGGCTGACTTCGCTGACTCTTGAAGCCAGCCGGTTCTCGTAAACTGTTATAAAACGCTCGAAGCGCTGTTCCACCTGGTCCCGGCCCAGCACCACTTCGATGCCGTTAGCCAGGGTAAGGGTCCAGGCCCCCCTTTGTTCAAGGGTCAGGCCGGCAAAGCCCAGCCCGTATCCCAGTAATTGCTCGCTCATGGTGCGCGCCATGTCGATGACGTCTCGTACCCGCTCGTCAGGCCCTGCCAGCCGGGGCAGCTTGCCCGCCACTTCCGGATTGGCCGGGGCAAACAGTTCCCCGGCACGGCTGACCAGGCGGCCATCTGTCCAGTAGGCCAGTGGCTTTTTCTCCCGGATGTCGATTTCCAGACGACCGGGCCATACCCGTCTGACGGCAGCAGACTCGACCCAGGGCCGGCGCTCCAGCTCCGCCTTGATGTCGGCCAGGTCGGTTGCAAAATAGCTCTTGCCGACCCAGGCACTGGCTGCCCGCTCTACGTCCACCGGGTTTTCACCAACAAAGTTGCCGCGCACATCCACCGCCAGAATCTGCTGATCCATGGCCGTCAGCAGGCGATCGGTGCCCCAGGGCACCATGGCCGCCAGCAGAACCACCAGGGCTCCCAGCCCTACCTGCATCCAGGGCACAGTCGCCAGAATGGCTTTCAACACTCCAAACCGGTCCCGCTCCGGGCCCACGGAGGTTGCCCCCCGGCGCCGGGGCTGCTCGGGCGGTACCGCCCGACTCCGGATCTGCAGTGTTTCAAGCATTCGCAGCCTCCTGCACGGTGTCCTTCAGAATGCGCACCACCAGTTCTTCAAAGCTGATGCCCGCAGCCCGTGCCGCCATCGGCACCAGGCTGTGGTCGGTCATGCCAGGCACGGTGTTTACTTCCAGCAGCCAGAACTCGCCCTCGGCATCCTGCATGATGTCTACCCGGCCCCAGGTGCGGCATCCCAGTACCCGGAAGGCTTCCAGGGCCAGGTGCTGCAGCCGCAGTTCATCATCCGGCGCCAGTCCGCAGGGAATGCGGTAGCGGGTGTCATCAGCCAGGTACTTGGCGTCGTAATCATAGAAATCGTGGTCGGTGCTCAGACCGATGGCCGGCAGGGCCCGGTCCTGCAACAGGCTGACGGTGAACTCCGGCCCTTCGATCCATTTTTCCACCAGCACCAGGTCGTCCATGGCGGCAGCCGCTTCATAGGCTTCTGCCAGCTCGCTGGCGCTTCGCACCTTGCGGATACCAATGCTGGAGCCCTCGTGGGCCGGCTTGACGCTCAGGGGTGTGCCCAGAGCTGCCACAATAGCTTCGGCTTCATCCACCGATTTCATGGCCCGAAATGCCGGTGTCGGCAGGCCGCAGCCTTCGAACACATATTTGGTGCGCAGTTTGTCCATGGCCAGTGACGATGCCAGCACTTCGCTGCCGGTGTAGGGAATACCCGCCTGGCCCAGAATCGCCTGCAGGGTGCCGTCTTCACCACCACGACCGTGCAGGGCAATAAACACCCGGTCAAACTCCGGATTCTCGACGGTACCCAGCAGGCAGCCCCGGATATCCATACCCACGGCATCCACACCAGCAGATTGCAGGGCCGACAGCACGGCCTGGCCGCTCTTCAGCGACACTTCCCGCTCGGCCGAGTCGCCGCCCATGAATACCGCCACCCGGCCCAGGGCTTTCACCAGCCCGGGCGATGCCTGATACGGCTGTGCGTCGGTATGCGTCAGATCACTCACTTGCTGTTACTCCTGCTGCGGCCAGTCGTGCCGCTACTCCACCAATGTCTCCTGCCCCCTGGGTAATCAGCAGGTCGCCATCCTGCAACACGTTGGTCAGGAGACTTTCAATCTCGCGGTTGTCTTCCACAAACACCGGTTCCACCTTGCCCCGCTGACGGATGCTCCGGCACAGGGCCCGACCGTCAGCGCCCGGAATGGCGGGTTCGCCGGCGGAATACACATCCATCAGCAGCAGGCCGTCGACTTCTGCCAGCACCCGTACGAAGTCTTCGTACAGGTCCCGGGTACGGGTAAACCGGTGCGGCTGATACAGCATCACAATACGGCGGCCCGGCCAGGCATCCCGGGCGGCACGGATGACGGCTTCCACTTCAGTGGGGTGATGGCCGTAGTCATCCACCAGGGTCACAGTACCTTTCGGAATCTGATATTCGCCGTAAACCTGGAACCGGCGACCGACACCGGCAAAGCCGGCCAGCCCGCGACAGATCGCCTGGTCGTCCACACCTTCATCCGTTGCCACCGCGATGGTCGCCAACGCGTTCAGTACGTTGTGGCGGCCCGGCATTTTCAGTTCCACGGTCAGGTCTGGCCGGCCACCGGGGCGACGCACCACAAAGCGGGTTTTCAGGCCGTCCGAGGTAATCTGCTCGGCGCGGTAGTCGGCGTCGGGGTTATCAATGCCGTAGGTGATGATGGCGCGGGAAATGCGGGGAATGATTTCCTGCACATAGTCGTCGTCTACACACATCACTGCCACACCGTAAAACGGCAGGTTGTGCAGGAAATCGACGAACGTCTGCTTCAGCTTTTCGACATCGCCACCGTAGGTGTCCATGTGGTCCGCTTCGATGTTGGTGACCACGGAAATAACCGGTGTGAGATGCAGGAACGAGGCATCGCTTTCGTCGGCTTCCGCCACCAGGTAGCGGGAACCACCCAGCTGGGCATTGGTGCCGGCGCTGTTGAGCTTGCCGCCGATCACAAAGGTCGGGTCCAGCCCCGCCTCACCCAGCACCGAGGCAATCAGGCTGGTTGTGGTGGTCTTGCCGTGGGTACCGGCCACCGCAATGCCGTGGCGATAGCGCATGATTTCCGCCAGCATTTCCGCCCGGGGCACAATCGGCACCCGGCGGCTGCGGGCCGCTGCCACTTCCGCGTTATCACTGCCCACGGCGGTGGACACCACTACCACATCTGCCCTGGCGCTGTTCTCGGCGCGGTGGCCGATCTGCACTTCCACACCCATGGCCCGAAGCCGGTCTGTTACCGGGCTTTCCTTGATGTCGGAACCGGACACGTCGTAGCCCTGGTTCTTCAATACTTCGGCAATACCGCTCATGCCGGCACCGCCGATACCGACAAAGTGGATATGGCGAATTCGGCGCATTTCCGGCACCTGGTACACCAGCGGCGGATTGTTTGCATCAGCCATTGGCGGCCTCCAGACAGTAATTCACGACTCTCTCCGTTGCATCGGGACGGGCCAGCGAGCGCGCGGCCTGCGCCATTCCCAGAATTTTTTCCCGGTCACCGGACAACCCTTTCAGGGTGTCGGCCAGTGCCTCGGGGGTAAACCTTGGCTGCGGCACCAGAATGGCGGCACCGGCCTTGACCATGTGCTGGCCGTTGCGGGTCTGATGGTCGTCCACCGCGTGGGGGAACGGCACCAGGATCGCGCCTACCCCGGCAGCACACAGCTCCGACACCGTCAGGGCACCCGCCCGGCACACCACCAGGTCTGCCCAGGCGTAGGCTTCTGCCATATCCGCAATAAAGGGCTCTACGCTGGCCTTCACGCCGGCAGCATCATAGGACTGCTGCGCGGCTTCGAGATTCTTTTCGCCACACTGGTGGCGCACCTGCGGCCGGTCGGCTTCCGGCAACAGCGCCAGGGCCTTCGGCAACTGTTCGTTGAACACCTGGGCGCCCAGGCTGCCGCCCACTACCAGGATGCGTACCGGCCCGGTTCGGCCGGCAAAACGCTCTGCCGGCTCCGGCAGCTCGGCGACATCCTTGCGCACCGGGTTACCGGTGCAGCGGGTAATGACCTTGTCGCCGAAACTGCCGGGAAAAGCTTCCAGCACGGTTTCGGCAAAGCGGGTCAGCCAGCGGTTGGTCATACCGGCAACCGCGTTCTGCTCATGCACCACCAGCGGCCGGCGCTGCATCCAGGCGGCTACTCCACCAGGGCCGGTCACAAAGCCGCCCATACCCACCACGCAATCCGGATTGATCCGGCGCAGCAGTGTCCAGGCCTCGCCCAGAGCCCGCATCAGGCGGAACGGCGCCAGCAGCAGCGCCAGCTTGCCCTTGCCCCGCAGGCCGGAGATATGAATGGTGGATAACGGAATATCGGTGTTACCCACCAGCCGCTCTTCCATGCCGCCACTGGCGCCGAGCCAGTAAACTTCATGGCCACGCTCCTGCAGCGCCCGGGCCGTTGCCAGGGCCGGGAATACGTGGCCGCCGGTACCACCGGCCATCATCAGGAAACGGCGAGGTTCAGTCATACACAGCCCCTCCCCGTACCTTGCTTTTCTTTTCCTGTTCGGACATACGAACCCGATCCAGTCGTTCCATTTCAACCCGTACCAGCACCCCGATCGCCACGCAGGTCACCATCAGGCTCGAGCCGCCATAGCTCACCAGCGGCAGGGTCAGACCCTTGGTGGGCAGCAGGCCGGTGGCAACGGCCATGTTGATGCCGGCCTGCAAACCGATCAGCAGCGTCAGGCCATAGCTGAAACAGGCCCCGAACGGCATGCCGGATTTTTCTGCCCGGCGGGCAATCACAAACCCGCTCACCACCAGGGCGGTAAACAGCCCCAGCACAATCAATGCACCGACCAGCCCGAACTCCTCGGCAATGATCGAGAAAATAAAGTCAGTGTGGGCTTCCGGCAGGAAGAACAGCTTCTGCACCGAATTGCCCAGGCCAACACCGAACCACTCACCGCGCCCGAAGGCAATCAGTGACTGGGTGAGCTGATAGCCGGAATCAAACTGGTCCTTCCAGGGGTCCAGGTAACTCACTACCCGCTTCAGCCGGTAGGGCTGGGTAACCACCAGCACCGTGCCCAGTACCGCCAGGATGGCGATCAGCGGTGCGAAGCGGGTCAGCCGCACACCACTGAGAAAAATCATGCCCGCCGCAGCGGTCACCAGAACCACCGTGGCGCCAAAGTCGGGCTGGATAACCAGCAACACCGAAGCCACGCCCAGTACAACCAGGGGCTTCAGAAAGCCGGGCCAGGTATTCAGCAGCTCTTCCCGGCGGCGCACCACGTAGCCGGCCAGGTAGGCAATCAGGCACAGCTTGGCCACTTCCGATACCTGCACATTGAACACCAGCATCGGGATCCAGCGGGTAGAACCGTTAACAGTCCGCCCCAGCGGCGTCAGCACCAGCACCAGCACCGCCAGGCCAATACCCAGCATCAGCCAGCCACTGCGCTCCCACCAGCTCACCGGCACATTCACCGCAATCAGCGCGGCCACGCAGCCCATGGCGGCATACAGCAGCTGCCGGATCACATAGTGATAGCCATTGCCCAGGGTGGCCTCGGCCATATCCATGGAGGCCGAGGAGATCATCACCACACCCACCACCAGCAGGGCTACCGCAGACACCACCAACACCGGCAGCGGCTGCAACTGGCCGTCCCAGGTCCTGGTTTGCGGTATGGTCATACCTGCCTGCATCACAGCGCCTCCACCAGGGTGCGGAACTGATCACCCCGATCGTTGTAATCCCGGAACATGTCGAAGCTGGCGCAAGCCGGAGATAACAAGACCCGGTCGCCCTCATGGGCCATTTCCCGGGCATCAGACACCGCCCGCTCAAAACTGCTCGCCATCACCGTCACCACGTCTTCCGGCAAGGCGGCGGCAATCGCCGGTGCATCACGGCCAATCAGCACCACCGCCCGGCAATGCTGTGCCACCGGCTGAGCCAACGGCTGGAAATCAGCACCCTTGCCATCACCGCCGGCAATCAGCACCACCTTGCCCTGCTCGGGGGCCAGGCTTTCAATGGCGGCAACCGTGGCACCCACGTTGGTACCCTTGGAATCGTTGATGTAATCCACGCCGCCCAGTTGCCGGATAAACTCGCAGCGATGAGGCAAGCCACGGAACTCACGTGCCACCTGCAGCATCGGTTCCATCGCAAGGCCGGCGGCGTGGCCCAGGGCCAGCGCAGCCATCACATTGCTGATGTTGTGCAGGCCCATCAGTTTCAGTTCGCTGGCCAGCAGCAGGTTGTCGAAGCCGAAGGTAATCCAGGTGCCCCGTTCGTCATCCCGGGTGCTGAAGGTTTCCGGATTCACCCGGTTAAAACCGAAACACAGAAATCTCAGGTTATCCCGGGCCATCGGCGTGCTCAGGGCATCGTCCAGGTTCACAATGGCATTGCGGCAACCGCGATAGATCCGCTGCTTGGCCTGGAAATACGCCATCTTATCCGGGTAGCGGTCCATATGATCGTCACTGACGTTCAGTACAGTGGCCGCCTGGGCATTCAGTTCCGCGGTGGTTTCCAGCTGGAAGCTGGACAGCTCCAACACATACAGATCGGCGCCCTGACCCAGCAGATCCAGGGCCGGGGTACCGATATTGCCGCCTACCTGAACCTTGCGGCCGGCGGCCCTCGCCATTTCGCCCACCAGGGTAGTCACCGTGGTTTTACCGTTAGAACCGGTAATGGCGATGATCGGTGCGTCTGCAGCTTCCGCAAACAGGTCGATGTCACCGCGAATCACGGCGCCTTTTTGCGCAGCACCGGCAATGGCGGGCTCGGCAATGCTGATGCCCGGGCTGACCACCAGTTCGTTAAAACGGGCAAACAGCTCTTCATCGAAATCGCCCAGGTACACCGGCACATCCGGCCAGCCGGCCTTCAGCTCATCCAGCCCCGGCGGGTTACTCCGGCTGTCAGCCACGGCAATGTCCCTGCCTGTTCCAGACAGATAGCGCACGCAGGAGAGCCCGGTTTTACCGAGCCCTACTACCAATGTGCGACGATCCGAAACAATGACACTCATAGCCGTAGCAACTTCCTATCGGATTTTCAGACTGGCCAGGCCAACCAGGACCAGGACCACGGTAATGACCCAGAAGCGCACGATAACTCGCGGCTCCGGCCAGCCCTTAAGCTCGAAATGGTGGTGCAAAGGTGCCATCCGGAAAATCCGGCGGCCGGTCAGGCGGAACGAGGCCACCTGCAGGATCACCGAGATGGTTTCCATCACAAACACACCACCCATGATGAACAGCACGATTTCCTGGCGGACGATCACGGCCACCACACCCAGGGCCGCCCCCAGGGCGAGCGCACCTACATCACCCATAAATACCTGGGCCGGGTAGGTGTTGAACCAGAGGAAACCCAGGCCCGCACCCACCAGGGCACAACAGAACACAATCAGCTCGCCGGTTCCCGGCAGATGCGGAATCAGCAAGTAGTTGGCGAATTGGGCATGGCCGGACACATACGCGAAGATGGCCAGGGCGCTGGCCACCATCACTGTAGGCATAATCGCCAGGCCGTCGAGGCCGTCTGTCAGGTTCACCGCGTTACTGCTGCCGACAATCACGAAGTAGGTCAGCAGAATGAACATCACCGGCCCCAGGGTGATGGACACATCTTTCAGGAACGGCAGGTACAGGGACGTTTCCTGGGGCAATGAGGAGCTGAAATACAGCCCTACCGCCGCCGCGGCACCAATCACCGACTGCCAGAAATACTTCCAGCGGCCCGGCAGGCCGCGCGGATTACGCTCCACCACCTTGCGGTAGTCGTCTACCCAGCCAATGGCACCGAACAACAAGGTGACCAGCAGTACGATCCAGACATAGCGGTTGCTCAGGTCTGCCCACAGCAGGGTGGAAATCGCGATAGCCACCAAAATCAGCGCGCCGCCCATGGTGGGGGTGCCTGCTTTGCTCAGGTGGGTTTGCGGGCCATCATCCCGAACCGCCTGGCCAATCTGGTACTGGCTGAGTTTCCGGATCATCACCGGGCCGATCAGCAGCGAGATCAGCAGCGCCGTCAGCACACCCAGAATGGCGCGCAGGGTCAGGTACTGAAACACCGTCAGTGATGAAAAGTATTGCGATAGTATCTCTGTCAGCCAGAGCAGCATGTGTTTGTCACCTTTTTCTGAATTCCCTCCACCACGCGATCCATGGCGGAACTGCGAGAACCTTTCACCAGTACAGTGGTATTTCCCTGCCGGCCATTCAGAATGGCCTCCATCGCCTGTTCATGGCTCTGGACCTGCTCGGCATTTGTTCCGAAACCCCGGGCGTAGCCTTCGCTACCGGCACCCACCGCCAACAGGCGTTCGATACCCTTTGCCCGGGCGTGGGCGCCTACTTCCTGGTGCAGCGCCTCAGCGCCTTCACCCAGTTCAGCCATGGCGCCGAATACGGCCACCCGGGTACCCGGACAGGCCGCCAGGACATCCAGCGCCGCCTTCATGGACGCGGGATTGGCGTTATAGCTGTCGTCGATCACCGTGAAATCGTCGGTCAGCTTCAGTACCTGCAACCGCCCTTTTACCGGTTGCACACCGCTCAGCCCGTGTACCAGCTGCTGTTCGGTCGCACCCAGCTCCCGGCATGCCGCCAGCGCCAGCAGTGCATTGGTAATGTTGTGTTCACCCGGCAGCGGCAGTACCAGGCTGCAATGCCAGCCGTCAGGGCCGTCAATCTCCAGCGCCAGGGACTGGTCTGCCTGGATTGCTGCCCGGGCGCGGTAATCCGCTTGCGGGTGATCCATGCGGGAAACACTCACGACCCGCTTCGATCCGGCCCGCTGCAACCACTGGTCGAACGCCGGGTCGTCCCGGTTCAGCACGACTGCTCCGTCGGCAGCCACACCATCAATAATCTCGCCCTTGGCCTGCACAATATTCTGGTAACTGCCGAAGCCTTCCAGGTGCGCCTGCCCGGCGTTGGTCAGAATGACCACCTGCGGGCGAACGATGTTCACTGTGTGGGCAATCTCGCCCAACCCGCTGGCACCCAGCTCAATGGCACCGTAACGATGCGCAGGCTCCAGCCGGAACAGAGTCAGCGGAACCCCGATGTGGTTGTTCAGGTTGCCCTCTGTCGCCAGGGTAGCTCCCATCTGCGCCAGAATGGCGGAGGTCATCTGCCGCACCGTGGTCTTACCGCTGCTACCGGTAATCGCCACCAGCGCTGCCCGGCTTTCGTTACGATTTGCGGCCGCCAGGCCTGCCAGTGCATTGACGGTATCGGCCACCACCAGTTGCGGCATGGCAACGGTGTCATCTGCGGTATCCACCACTGCTGCCACCGCACCCTGTACCCGGGCCTGCTCCAGAAACTTGTGGCCATCGAAACGGTCGCCGCGCAGCGCCACAAACAACTGGCCCGGCTTGACTGCCCGGGTATCGGTCGACACACCATCAAAGCGGAGCGTATCCGCATCCACCGGCGCGCCGGTCAGTGTGGCCTGCAGGAAGTCCTGAGCTTCCGCCAGCGAAAAGGCGCGCATCATGCCACACCTCCATTGAGGTTCAAGTGGTGGCGCACCTGCTCGGCATCGCTGAATGGCAGCTTCTGGCCAGCCACTTCCTGGTAGGCCTCGTGGCCCTTTCCGGCCACCAGCACCAGGTCGTCCGGACGGGCCATGGCAATGGCTTCGGCGATGGCCGCTGCGCGGTCATGGATAACCCGGTACGCGACACCTGCAGAAAAGCCCTGCACAATGTCGGCAGCAATTTTCGCCGGATCTTCAGAGCGCGGGTTGTCGTCAGTCACGATCACCACATCTGCACGCTTTTCTGCTTCTGCTGCCATTTCCGGGCGCTTGCCGGCATCCCGGTCGCCGCCACAGCCGAATACACAGATCAGCTTACCTGCCGCATGGGGCCGCAAGGCCGCCAGGGCATTAGCCAGGGCGTCCGGGGTGTGTGCGTAATCCACAATCACATGCTTGCCATCGGCACCGGTGAAACGCTCAAGCCGGCCCGGAGGCGGCGTGAGGTGGGAACTGGCTTCGACTGCACGCTCCAGCGGCACACCCAGGGTGAGCACGGTGGCCAGCGCCGCCAGCACGTTACTGGCGTTAAAGCTGCCAAGCAGCGGCACCTGCAGTTCAAATTCGCCCCACTGGCCATCCACCATGGCACGAAACCCGGAGGCTTCAGGTGCGAATTCTTTCAGCCACAACTCGGTCTGCGCCTCGTGCAGGCTGTAGCGGACACGGTCACACAACCCTTCAAGCTGGCCATACAGCTGGCGCCCGAACGGGTCATCAAAATTGATCACCGAGAAGTGCAATTCCTCGCGTTGGAACAGCCTGGCCTTGGCCTCGCCATAGGCTTCCATGCTGCCGTGGTAATCCAGGTGGTCCCGGGTCAGGTTGGTAAACACGGCTCCGGTCATGGTCAGCTTGTCGATCCGGCCCTGATCCAGGGCGTGGGAAGACACTTCCATCACCGCAGCCCTGCCACCATCGGTCCGGATGCGATGCAGCACACGATTCACCTGCACCACGTCCGGCGTGGTATGGGTGGCGGGCATCAGGTTGCCCGGCATGCCATAACCCAGGGTGCCCAGAACGCCGCACGGGGTGCCGGTGTCTTTCAGCAACTGGGCGATGTACTGGGTTACCGAAGTCTTGCCGTTGGTACCGGTGACCCCAATAAGCCGCAAATGCCGGGACGGATGCTCGAAAAACCGGGTGGCGACGCGCCCCAACTGGGCGCGCAGGCCGACAACCGGAACAATCAGGGCGCCAGAGCGTTCATGGCATTCCCGGTGTTCACTGGCTTCCAGCAACACTGCGGTAGCACCCGCAGCGATGGCATCATCCACATAGTGTTCCGCTGACGTGGCAGAACCCGCCAGGGCAATAAAGGCGTCGCCCGATCGTACCGCCCGGCTGTCCGTCTGAAGGCCGTGGATGGTCACGTCAAAGACCGATGGCACGTCCACAATGCCCTGAAGCAGAGTGCTGATTGATGTGATGCACATGGCGTTAACCTCTCTCTCCGGATGCCGTCGCCTTGGCGTCGGACACTTCCAGTTCAGGCTTCACATTCAGCAGTCGCAATGCGTCTCCCATAACCCGGGCGAATACCGGGGCGGCAACTTCACCACCGTAGTATTCCCCGGACTGCGGCGCATCAACGGCCACAACGGTTACGATTCGCGGATCATCAATGGGCGCCATGCCGGCAAAAATGGCCTTGTACTGGCTGTCTTCATAGCCCTGGGCACCCACCAGGTGCACCGTGCCGGTTTTGCCACCAGCGGCATACAGGCCAGGCTGGGCCCGGCCACCGGTGCCCTTGGCAACGGCGTTCCTCAACATGTTCCTGACCGCCAGGGTTACCTCTTCGGACAACACCCGGTGGCCCTCTGGCTTCTGGTCCTGCTTCAGCAAACTGACCGGATAACGAATGCCGCCGTTAGCCAGCACCATATAGGCCTGGGCCAGCTGCAGGGCATTCACGCTCAGCCCGTAGCCGTAGGACAAAGTGGCTTCTTCTACCGGGCGCCATTTCGGACGGGCCGGCAGCACACCGACTGCCTCACCCGGGAAACCGATACCGGTGGCCTGGCCAATGCCCAGGCGCGCATACAGGTTTCTCAGTACATCGCCACCCAGCTCGGTGGCGATCTTGCTGACCCCGACGTTGCTCGATTTCACAATGATGTCGTTCAGGCTCAAAGCGCCGTAATCACGAAAATCCCGGATCGTAAAACGGCCAAAACGCCGGTAACCCGGCGAAGTATCAATCAGGGTTTCCGGTTTGTACTTGCCGGATTCCAGCGCCGCAGCAACGGTGATGGGCTTCATGGTGGAGCCCGGCTCAAACAGATCGGTAATGGCCTTGTTGCGCAGATTGGCCGGATCCAGCTGGGAACGGTCGTTCGGGTTGTAGGAGCCCTGATTCACCATCGCCAGCACTTCGCCGGTGTTCACGTCCAGCATCACCAGGGTACCGCCCCGGGCCTTGTGGGCACCGACCACGGCCTTGAGTTCCCGGTAAGCGAGGTACTGCAGGCGCAGGTCGATGCTCAGCTCCATGTCCTTGCCGGGCCGGGCGTCCCGGATCAGCATGAGATCCTTGATGACCCGACCGCGATTGTCTTTCAGTACGCGCTTGCGGCCTGGCTCACCGGTCAGCCACTGGTTATACGCCAGCTCGATACCTTCCTGGCCGTCTTCGTCAATATTGGTGAAGCCGACAATGTGAGCAGTTACTTCGCCCGCAGGATAGTAACGACGATATTCCTGCCGTGAGTAGATGCCGCCAATGCCCAGCTCTAACGCTTCGCGGGCCATGGCAGGCTGAACCTTACGGCGCAGATAGATGAACTCACGCCCCGCGTAATCACGCAAGCGCTGGCGCAGTGCGCCTTCAGACATGCCGATAACCCGGGCCAGTGCCGCAAGGCCGGGATCTTCAGGATCGGTTTCCGAGGGGTTGGCCCACAGGGTCTGCACCGGCGTACTCACCGCCAGCGGCTCACCGTGGCGGTCCGCCACCACACCCCGGTGGGCGTCAATAGACTCCACCCGGATGGTGCGCACATCGCCCTGCTGGCGCAGGAACTCGTTGTCGACTACTTGCAGGTCAACCAGGCGCCAGCTGATGCCAGCCATAACCAGCAGGAAAACGCCCAGCACAGTGCCGAAGCGCCAGGCCTTCAGGCCTGTCAGCACCCGCTGTTTCCAGCTTGTCGCCTGCTTTCCCTGACTGGACAAATCAGCCACCCCAAGAGTTTGTTGTTGCTATTATTTGGCTGCAACGGTGGACATCAGCGGCACCAGGACAATGTCCTGACGCTCTGGCACCACCATGTTGAAGCGCTGGGCCGCCAGCTTCTCGACCCGACCATGATTGCTCAGCGCACTCTGCTCCAGCAGCAACTGGCTCCATTCCCGCTGGTAGCCGTCGCGCTGCTCCTGCAAACCGGACAAGGTATTGAACAGTTCCCGGTTCTGGTGGGAGCTGATCACTACGCCAATAGCCGAGGCGGTCAGCACCAGCACCAGGGCGAGGGTAATCACCACCTTCGGCTCCCGGGTTACCTCGAATACCTGGCGGGACAGACGCACCGCCGTCGCCATGCCATCGCGCACACGCTCCCGGGTAATCCGGGTTGTCTTTACTGGTTGTTCGATCGCTACCGCACCCATGGCGTCGCGCTCCCTTTCAAATCCGTTTAATTGGCTACTCGTTCCAGAACCCGCATAACTGCACTGCGGGCCCGGACGTTTTCTTCAATTTCCTGCTCATTGGCCTTGCTGGCCTTACCCACCAGGCGAAATCCCGACTGCTCCTGGTCTGCAGTAACCGGAACACCCCGGGGAATTTTCGGCCCCTTGGCCAGGTCTCTCATAAACCGCTTAACCAACCGGTCTTCCAGCGAATGGAAGCTGATGACCACCAACCGGCCGCCCGGTGCCAGCCGGTCTACTGCCGATTTCAGTCCGGTTTCCAGGTCTTCCAGCTCCCGGTTGATGAAAATCCGGATCGCCTGGAAGGTCCGGGTGGCCGGATGCTTGTGCTTTTCTTTCTTGGGCACAGCTTCTGCCACCAGTTCCGCCAGCTGGCGCGTGGTTTCGATCGCCTCTTCCTGACGACGGGCCACAACCAGGCGGGCAATACGACGGGAGAAACGCTCCTCGCCGTAGCGCCAGATCACGTCTGCAATGTCTTTTTCGTCGGCGGTCGCCAGCCACTGGGATGCGCTGGGTTCCTGCTCCGGGTTCATGCGCATATCCAGCGGACCATTGCGCATAAAGGAAAATCCGCGGCTGGCGTCGTCCAACTGGGGCGACGACACACCCAGGTCCATCAAAACACCATTCACCTGCGCCCACTCTTTGCTGTCCAGTGCCTCATCGAGCTGCGCGAAGGAACCGTGGAACCACGAGAACCGGGCATCATCCGCTGCCAGCTTCTCGGCTACGCGAATTGCCTCGGGATCTTTATCAATACCCATCAACTGGCCGGACTCGCCCAGTTGCCCGAGAATCAAACGGCTGTGGCCACCACGGCCAAAAGTTGCATCCACATAGCAACCGGCCGGATCGTTGACCAGGTAATCCACGGCCTCGTCGAGCAGCACCGAACGGTGTTTGAAGGCTGCTGCGGATTCCTGCTGGTTATCCGTCATAGCGACAATGCCTCCATTTCCGGCGGCATGTCTTCGTCACCGGACGACTCGTCCAGCCAGGCGAACCAGCGCTCTTCACTCCAGAGCTCCAGCTTTTTGCCCTGACCAATCAGCATCAGCTTTTTCTCCAGGTGTGCGTAACTTCTGAGCGTTGGCGGCACCAGAATACGGCCGGCACTGTCCAGTTCCATGGGCGCCGCATTACCAAGAATCAGGCGCTGGAGCCGGCGGGCGGCCTTATTCATATTCGGCAGCGCTTCAATTTTGGGGCGCAGCTGCTCCCACTCGGGCTCCGGATACAGCAGCAAACAGCGCTCTTCATCAGCATTGGCAGTCAGCACAATACGGCCACCACAAAGCTGCGCGAGCTCCTCGCGCAGCTTTGTCGGGATCGCCAGGCGTCCCTTCGCGTCCATATTGATGGCATGACTGCCAAGAAAGTTGCTCATTTATGCTGAATCCAAGGGTGCGATATCCACAAAAAACCACCGTAAACCACTTTTTCCCACTTCCGCACACTATAGAAACACGCAATACACAATGCAAGCGCCGCAAACAGCACCACATCATGAAAACTCCCTTTAATGACAACGAGTTACGGAGCGAAAAGTTACGAGGATGTTAAAAAGAGGTAAAGAAAAGGAGGAAAAACAAACACCTGCAAATAACTCTGAAGAGCAAACTTCAGGTTTAAGATTTTTTGGCTATAAAGGCCATTTTGTGAGATTGATGAACATCACATTCAGGAAGGGAAAAAAGCGAGCTCGCCGATAAGCCGGGTTCTGTCTTGGACAGTCATTCATCTAGGGCCTGCGTCACCACAGGCCTCAAGCAACCTACCCGAATCCAGCGCGGGCCACGCCAACGGATTCCTATTTGGTCTTGCTCCAGGTGGGGTTTACCATCGCCGTGGACTGTTGCCAGCCACGCGGTGCGCTCTTACCGCACCATTTCACCCTTACCGGCACCCGAAGGCGCTTAGGCGGTTTACTTTCTGTTGCACTTTCCGTCGGCTCGCGCCGCCCAGGCGTTACCTGGCACCTTGCCCTGCGGAGCCCGGACTTTCCTCCCCCGGTAAAACCGGCGGCGACTGTCTGGCGAGCTCGGCGCCGACAATACCTGTGCCGGCACCGCCATGCAAGGCTTTAATCAGGTTTCAGCGCCAGTGCTCGCTGGTAAAGCTCATTCTTGCCCAGCCCGGTCAACTCCGACGCAATCTTCGCCGCCTTCTTTACCGGCAACTCGGCAATCAGCAGCTCCAGCAACTTGTCGGTATCCACCGAAGAGCCAGCATCCTCCGGGCTCGCATCAACCCCGCGCACCATCACCACAAACTCACCCTTCGCCCCGTGAGGGTCGGCCTGAAGTTCACCCAGCACGGTTTCCGCGCTGCCAGAGTAGAAAGTTTCGAAGGTCTTGGTCAGCTCCCGCCCAAGCACACATTCCCGGCCAGCACCAAACACCTCAACCATATCCTGCATCAGGTCGGAAATCCGGTGGGGAGATTCATAGAACACCAGCGTGGCCGGCTCCTTTCGCAGCTGTTCCAGCGCTGCCTGGCGCCCGGACCGCTTGGCAGGCAGAAACCCGGCAAACAGGAACCGGTCTGTCGGCAAACCGGCGGCCGACAAGCCGGCAATCAGGGCGCAAGGTCCCGGAATGGGCGTTACACGGTAGCCGGCGGCGCGGGCTTCCCGAACCACCACATAGCCGGGGTCGGAAATCAGCGGCGTCCCGGCATCGGAAATCAAGGCTACTTTCTGGCCCTGCCCCAGTACCTCGAGCACCCTCTCCACGCGGCCACGCTCATTGTGATCATGCAGCGCCATCATTGGCCTGCTGATACCCAGGTGCTGAAGCAAGCGCCCACTGTGCCGGGTGTCCTCGGCCGCCACCAGGTCCGCACTTGCCAGCACCTGCCGGGCCCGCTCAGAGAGATCATCAAGGTTACCGATAGGCGTAGCGACAATAGAAAGCACGCCACCGGAATGATCGGTCGAACGCTCTGAACTGGACATAGAAAACTCCGTTAAAAGGGCAACAACTGCCGGGACACCGGCCCGATGACAGTCACGTCATGTGAATTATGCCGGGAGCTGGTAAACTTGCCACCGAAACAGCGGCATCACAAGCCCATTAATCCGGAGACGACCGAGCCTGCCATGATCAGACACTGCAGCCACAAACCGGCTTTCGCCCTGCTAGCCCTCATTCTGCTACTGACCGGCGGTTGCGCCACCGTCAATCTCGACAGCCACATTGCCGAATCCCCGGAACAGGCGCTTGCCATGGCGAGCGATGAAAGCAACCAGATGGTTGCCCAGCGCTACCTGCTGAGGATCGCCAGCCGCTACCAGAACAGCGGCAACCATGAAGATGCACGCCTTCTGCTACGCAGTGAACAGATGGCCAATCCGGTTCCGGAACTGGAAAACCAGTACCGGCTGCAGGCCATGGCCAGCGCCCTGGAACTGGAAGATACCGACTGGGCAGCCGAACTGACGGCCAACAGCAAGGCCGATGACTTCCTGGGCTACCCGAACGAAACCATGGCCCGCGCCGCTACGCTCCAGGCCCGCACCCAGGCCCTCGCCGGCAAGCCTCTGCCGGCGGCACTGACACTGATCCTGCTGGCCCAGACCGACAGCAGCTCTGCCCCGCAACAGCTGCATAACGAAATCTGGAACTACCTGAAAAATGCCTCCCCGGACCAGCTCGGACAGGCCGCAGATAACGCCATGGGCTTTGAAATCGAAGGCTGGCTGGAGCTTGCCAACACCCTGCAAGACCCGGACATTGACCTGGATACCCAGGGGCGCCTGATCCGCCAGTGGCAGAATAACTGGCCCGGCCACCCGGCCGCGCAGATGCTTCCGGAAAAACTGGCCCTGCTGGCTGATCTGGCAACATCGCGCCCTGAACACCTGGTACTGGCACTGCCGCTGGACGGGCAACTGGCCGCAGCCGGTAAAGCCATCCGTGATGGCTTCCTGGCCGCCTACTACAGCGACGACAGCGCCGACCGCAGCAAGACCGATATCCGCATTGTGGATACCAGCGCCAGCTCTTTCCGGGAACTCTATCAGGAGCTTTCCGAAACCAACGCAGACCTGATCGTCGGCCCCCTGGAAAAGGAAGGGCTGGCCGAACTTTCCAGCATGAATACCCTGCCGGTTCCGGTACTGGGGCTGAACTACCTGCCCGGCGACAGCCGCAAACCCACGGGCCTTTACCAGTTCGGCCTGTCCGCAGAAGACGAAGCGCGCCAGATTGCAGACAAACTCGCCGAAGACAACGTCCGCCAGGTACTCGTACTTATCCCCCATGGTGAATGGGGCGACCGGGTAGAAGCGGCCCTAAGAACCCGGGCGCAGACCCACGGACTTCGCGCCCTGGATATCGAACGTTTTTTCCCGGAAGACAACTTCAGACAGGTCACCGCCGACCTGCTCGGCATTACCACCTCGCGCAACCGCGCCATTGCGGTAGAACGCACCATTGGCCTGAACGTCGAATTTGAGCCACGGCGCCGGCAAGACGCCCAGGGCATCGTACTGGTCGCCACACCGACCATTGCCCGCCAGTTCAACCCCCTGTTCGCCTTTTACTATGGCGGCGACCTGCCGGTCTACGCTCCGTCCATCATCTACGGCGGTGAGCCGGACCCGGGCAAGGACCGCGACATTAACAACGTGAATTTTACCGACATCCCATGGGTCCTGGCAGAGGATAACCCGCTTCGGGAACAGGCACAGCAATACCTGAGCGGCACCCGCGGCCAGCTGGGCCGCCTGTTCGCCATGGGGGCCGATGCCTGGCAACTGAGCAAGCGCCTGCCCCTGTTGCAGCAAGTCAGCGACGCCACCATTGACGGCCAGACCGGCGAACTGAGCATGACCCCGGACGGTGCCATCCACCGCAAACAGCTCTGGGCACGGATCCGTAACGGCCAGCCGGAACTCCTGGAAACACCTGAACAGGAACCGCCGGGTACCGAAGGCGAAACCTTCAACTGAACAGGAAAGCCATGGAAGGCTCAAGACAACGCGGAAATCACTATGAAGGCGTGGCTGCCCGCTACCTGATGAGTCGCGGCGTACGCATCCTCGAGCGCAACGTCTACAACCGTGGTGGCGAGATTGACCTGATCGGCATGGATGACGGGGTGCTGGTATTTTTCGAAGTCCGCTTTCGCAAAACCGACAGCCTGGTCGACCCGGTAAGCTCCATCACCTGGCAAAAGCAGAAACGACTCGTTAAAGCCGCCGCTTTTTACCTGCACCGCCAGGGCCTCTGGGACAGCCCCACCCGCATCGACGTGGTTGGCATATCACCGGGTTCCGCCAGCAAATACCGGGTACAATGGATCCGAAACGCAATTCAGGCAGATTGATTCAACAGCATGAACGATACCGAACAGAAGATTAACCAGTGGTTTGCCAGCCACATGGAGCAGACGGCCCAGGCCGCCAGCCACGTTGCCCCGGCCATCGAACAGGTGGCGGACGCCTTTGTGAATACCCTGCTGCAGGATGGCAAGATTGTCGCCTGCGCCAACGGCAACGCAAACGTGGTGGCCCAGTATTTCTGCACCGCACTGCTATCACGCTTCGACGAGGAACGTCCGGCCCTCCCCGCGATCAACCTGGGGGCGGATGCCACTACCTACTCTGCGATCTGCAGGGATAACCGGTTCAACGACACCTTCTCAAGGCAGGTAAGAGCCGTCGGCAAACCCGGAGACCTGCTGTTTGTGGTGGTCGATGACGGCCACAAAGCCAACCTGATCCAGGCCATCCAGGCGGCCCATGACCGGGAAATGAGCGTGGTTGTACTCAGCGCCCGGGAAAAATCCGATATTTCCTCCCTGATGCACCCGGAAGACCATGAAATCGCCTTGAACGACCTGGCGCCCCATGAAGCCATGCCCCTGCTCCTGGTGATCATCAACGCCCTGTGCGACCTGATCGACCATAAGCTTTTCGGCGGCTAAGAAAAAAGCCGGATGTCTCCATCCGGCTTTTCGCATCATTGCACAACCATCTTCAGGCTTACTTGACCACCTTCAGTGTAGGCCGGCCACTCGGGCGCTCATCTGCCCGCCTGGACTGGCCCGCATCATCGTTGCCCTCAGGATCAGGAGAGCCGGGCTCGCTACCGAACACCATTCCCTCACCGTTTTCCTTGGCATAGATGGCCATAACCGCCTGCAGCGGAATAAACACCTGCATGGGCACACCGCCAAAGCGGGCGCTGAACTCCAGCGCGCCGTTTCCGATCACCAGGCCCCGAACTGCACCGGGGCTGATGTTCAGAACGATCTGGCCGTTGGCCACATGCTCGGTAGGCACCTGAACACCCTGCACACCCGCATCAACGACAATGTAGGGCGTGCAGTCGTTATCCAGAATCCACTCATTCAACGACCGGACCAGATAAGGCCGGCTGGATGTCATGGCAATACTCATATCCGACACTCAACCACTCCTGCCCCGGCTCCGGGGGCTGATAATCAGCTGCGAATATCTTCTTCCAGGTCAGAAAGGCTGGCCTTGAAACCTTCCCGGGCGAAGATGCTGTCCATGTATTTCTGAAGAGGCTTGGCCTGCTTCTCGTTCATCTCGATGCCCAGCGCCGGCAGGCGCCAAAGGATCGGGGCGATACAGCAATCCACGATGGTGAATTCTTCGGACAGGAAGAACGGCATTTCGGCGAACAGCGGGCCGGTAGCCAGCAGGCTTTCTTTCAGCTCTTTGCGGGCTGCGTCAGCCGCCTTGCCAGTCGGCTGCGCCAGGATCTGATCCACCAGCCTGCACCAGTCTTTCTGGATGCGGTGAATCATCAGCCGGCTGTTAGCCCGGGCAACCGGATACACAGGAAGCAGCGGCGGATGCGGGAAACGCTCGTCCAGGTATTCCATCATGATATTCGGCTCGTACAGAACCAGGTCACGATCCACCAGGGTCGGCAAGGCGTTGTACGGATTCAGGTCTGCCAGCTCAGCCGGCGGGTTATCCGGATCCACATCCACAATGTCAACGGTAACACCCTTCTCGGCCAGGACAATACGCACACGATGGCTGTAATGACTGGCTGGATCTGAAAAGAATGTCATTGATGACCGCTTGGTCACAACGCCCATATAGCTACCTCACGATTCTACAAACCGAAACAATCCAGAAAACGCAAAAACCAGCGGACCCGACTGGGCCCGCTGGAATTCAGGATCCGGGATTATACCCTAAATCTTAATGTACGTCTTTCCAGTACTCGCGGTTAAGCAGGTACGCGAAGATGAAGAAGATCACCACAAAGATCAGGACAAAAATCCCCAACCGCTCGCGCTCTACTTTTACCGGGTCACCCATGTAAGACATGAAGTTGGTCAGGTCCCACATAGCCTGGTCGAACTCAGCACCGGACATGCTGCCTTCGATGGCGTACTCGGGGCAGACATCACCGTTGTTGATGTTGCCACTGAGCGGCTCTACCGACGCGTCTACACCGATGTTCGGCTTGACCGCACACAGACCCTGCAGGCCAACCATTACGTGGGGCATGCCCACCAGGTCGAACACAGCGTTGTTCACGCCCAACGGACGGGACTCGTCCTTGTAGAAGCCACGCAGGTAGGAATATACCCAGGACTCGCCACGCACACGGGTTTCCAGCGTCAGGTCGGGTGGCGGAGCACCGAACCAGTCAGCAGCCATGTCCTTGTTCATGGAGTTCTTCATCAGTTCACCGATCTTGGCACCGGTGAAAATCAGGTTCTCCTCGAACAACTGGGCAGGGATCTCCAGGTCATCCGACACGCGCTTGTAGCGGGCGTATTCCATGGAGTGGCAACCCATGCAGTAGTTGGTGAACAGTGCCGCACCACGCTGCAGGGATTCCTTGTTGGTATGATCCGGCTCCATCGGGTCAAGAGGAACCGCGACACCAGCTGCCAGGCCGATGGCCGGCAGGATGGCGAAAACGAGACCAAAAATAAGCTTTCTCATCATCCTGTCACCCTTTCTGGAACTGGCTTGGTTTTCTCCATGCGTGTGTAGAACGGCATGAGGATAAAGTACAGGAAGTACAGGGCGGTCAGAATCTGCGCAGCCGTAGTACGACCTTCCGTTGCCGGAACAATACCCAGGTAGCCAAGGATGATGAAGCTCACCGCAAAGATGGCCAGTGCGATCTTGCTCAACCAGCCCTTGTAGCGAATAGAGCGAACCGGGCTTCTGTCGAGCCATGGCAGCACGAACAGGATAGCGATGGCCGCACCCATTACCACAACACCCCAGAACTTCGCATCCAGGCCGAACAGGTCAACCGTAACCGCACGCAGCATGGCGTAGAACGGTGTGAAGTACCATACCGGCGCAATGTGCGCAGGCGTCTTCAGATTGTTAGCCGGCTCGAAGTTCGGCTTCTCGAGGAACAGGCCGCCCATTTCCGGGAAGAAGAACACAACAATGAAGAAGATGAAGAAGAATACCGCCACACCCAGCAGGTCATGCACGGTGTAGTACGGGTGGAACGGGATACCGTCTTTCGGAATACCGTTTTCGTCCTTGTTCTTCTTGATCTCGATACCGTCAGGGTTGTTGGAGCCAACTTCGTGCAGCGCCAGGATGTGCAGGACAACCAGGCCCAGCAGGACGATCGGCAGGGCAACCACGTGCAGTGCGAAGAAGCGGTTCAGGGTAATACCGGAGATCAGGTAGTCACCACGAATCCACAGAGACAGGTCTTCACCGATAACCGGGATGGCACCAAACAGGTTAACGATAACTTGGGCACCCCAGTAGGACATCTGACCCCAGGGCAGCAGGTAGCCCATGAAGGCTTCAGCCATCAGCACCAGGTAGATCAGCATACCGAAGATCCAGATCAGCTCGCGCGGCTTCTGGTACGAGCCGTACATCAGACCCCGGAACATATGCAGGTAGACCACCACGAAGAACGCAGAGGCACCGGTTGAGTGCAGGTAGCGCAACAGCCAGCCCCACTCCACATCACGCATGATGTATTCAACGGAAGCGAAGGCGCCTTCCGCAGACGGGTTGTAGCTCATGGTCAGCCAGATACCGGTAACCAGCTGGTTAACCAGTACGAGCATGGCCAGGGAACCGAAGAAGTACCACATGTTGAAGTTCTTCGGCGCATAGTACTTCGCCAGGTGTTTGTTCCAGGCGTCGACAACCGGCAGACGCTCATCTACCCAATTCAGAAGTTTCTGCATCACGCTGCCTCCGGATCAAGACCAACGGTCATGGTCGTGTCGCTGTCATACCGGTAAGGCGGAACCTCCAGGTTCAGAGGAGCCGGCTGCCCGGAGAATACCCGGCCCGACAAATCGAACTTGGAACCGTGACACGGACAGAACAGGCCGCCCAGCCACTCGTCGCCCAGATCCGCCGGAGCCACTTCCGGACGGTAGGTCGGCACACAGCCCAGGTGGGTACAGATTCCCACAAGCACAATAAACTCCGGCTTCAGGGAGCGCGTAGACCCACTGATATACTCCGGCTGCTGGCTGGTTGCTGTAGACTCGGGATCTTTCAATCGTGGACTGAGTTTCTCGATATTCTCGAGCATCTCAGGGGTACGCCGGATAATCCACACCGGCTTTCCGCGCCACTCCACGGTGATCTGCTGGCCTGGTTCAATCTTGTCGATGTTGACGGTTACCGGTGCACCCGCTGCTTCCGCTTTCGCACTGGGATTCCAGGACGCTACGAAAGGAACGGCTGCACCGACGACGCCGACACCACCTACCACAGACGTGGCACCGATCAGAAATCGGCGCCGGCCTTGGCTCACGTCGCCATTACTCATTATGGTTTTCTCCCATCAGGCGAGGCACAGATGCGGAAAACCCGACTCTGCGCTTCGAAAAGGACTTCACAACCCGAAAATGTAAGCGCTGAAATGGTAATGAAATTACCCACCGCTTACAAGCCGGAATGGCGGCTGGCCTGCCTTATCCCTGCGCCAGATCAAAAATATTTGCGCCAGCCAGGCATAAAAAAACCCGGCCAAAAGACCGGGTTTTCCATCGGCAGGAACTGCCAATTAACGCTTGGAGTACTGCGGACGCTTACGCGCTTTACGCAGACCCACTTTCTTACGCTCAACCTTACGTGCATCACGGGTTACATAACCCGCTTTGCGCAGGGACGGGCGCAGAGTTTCGTCGTATTCCATCAGGGCGCGGGTCAGGCCGTGGCGAATTGCGCCAGCCTGGCCACTGATACCACCACCCTTAACAGTGATAGTGATATCGAAACGATCTTCAGACTCGGCAACCACCAGCGGCTGACGAACGATCATCCGAAGAGTTTCACGACCGAAGAAATCTTCGATGGTGCGACCGTTGATAGAGATGTTACCGCTACCCGGCTTGATAAAGACGCGAGCCGTGGATGATTTGCGGCGACCAGTACCGTAATTTTGTGCTACAGACATATTCGCCTTCCGTTAGATGTCGAGTTCTTTGGGCTGCTGGGCGGCATGAGCATGCTCAGCGCCTGCGTACACTTTCAGCTTCTTGAACATGGCACGGCCGAGCGGGCCTTTCGGAAGCATGCCTTTTACGGCCTTCTGAATGATTTGCTCGGGAGCCTTGTCAACCAGCTTCTCGAAGTTGATGGATTTGATTCCACCCGGAAAGCCGGTATGGCTGTAATACATCTTTGCTGATGCCTTTTTGCCGGTAACCTTCACCTGGCTGGCATTGATAACAATGATGTAGTCGCCAGTGTCCACGTGAGGGGTATACTCAGGCTTATGCTTGCCCCGCAGACGAAGGGCGATTTCGGTTGACAGACGACCCAGCGTCTTGCCGGCTGCGTCTACAACGTACCAGTCACGTTTTACTGTTTCTGGTTTCGCACTCAGAGTCTTCATTGATTCCGCCTTGAACGCTATATAAGAAACGTTAAAAACCACCACCGGTAAATGCAAGGCATCCGGAGGAGGTTCATACCTGTATGTTGACGTTGACACCATTCGGGGCTGAGATAGTGACATCGCCTTGAAAAGCCAGGGCGGGAAGTATACTCGAACCCACCAGGAATGCCAACCCTGCCTCCCTGTGTTTCGTTAAACCCCTATCCCGATGGAGCAAGGACGCTTTCGGAACGCCCGTAAAGGCGACTCACATTCGCCAGTAACACTTCCGCCAGGGCCTCCGCATCCTGCCCCCGCAACCGAGCCAGGCAACCTAGTATCGCCGGCAGGCAAGCCGGGCTATTCATTCCTTTCTCAACGCCAGCCGGCGCCATATCCGGCGCGTCGGTTTCCAGCACAAGGGCTTCTGCCGGCAGCCGGGCTATGGCATCCCGGGTTTTCCGGGCCCGGTCGTGGGTAATCACACCCCCGACGCCGATATAGCACCCCAGGTCCACCAACTTACTGGCCTGCTGATAACTGCCCGAGAAACCGTGCACCAGCGCCCTGCCCTGCCATCGCTCAGCCCGCAAGGCGGCATGGACCTGGTCATGGGCCTTCACCGAGTGGATCACCAGGGGATAGTCGTGCCGGGTGGCCAGCTGTATCTGGGCACGAAACCAGGGCAGCTGTTCTTCAAAGCCATCCTTCAGTCCATCCAGCCCACATTCACCAACGCCAACACAGCCATCGGGGTGACTGTCCAAACGTTGCCCGAGCAGCTCGAGGTCAGCCTCTGTGTGCTCTTCCACAAACCACGGATGAATACCCAGGCAATACCAGATCCCGCGCGCCGGGTTCGCCAGCGCCTGAACACGATCCCAATCGGCCCTGCGCACCCCCGGTACCACCAGGGCCCTGACCCCGCCCTTTGCGGCTGCGGCCAACTCCTGCTCCCGAACCCCGTCGAAACGCGGAAAGTCGAAATGGCAATGGGCATCTACCAGCCTCATGGTCACCTCAGCTTCGGGAGCGATTGGCTCAGTGCTCCCGGGTTTTGTGGAATTCGACGTCCGGGTACCGCTCCTGGGCCAGGTTCAGGTTCACCATGGTCGGCGCGATATAGGCAAGGCGGTCGGCGCCGTCCAGGGCCACGTTGTCCTGGTTCTTGCGCTGGAACTCGTCCAGTTTGCGGTCGTCAGAGCAGGTCACCCACCGGGCTGTCGCCACGTTAATCGGTTCGTAAATAGCCTCAACCTTGTACTCACTCTTCAGGCGGGCCACCACCACATCAAACTGCAGCACACCAACGGCCCCAACGATCAGGTCGTTGTTACGCATCGGCCGGAACACCTGTACGGCACCCTCTTCCGACAGCTGGATCAAGCCTTTCTGCAGCTGCTTGGCCTTGAGCGGATCCTTCAGGCGAATCCGACGGAACAGCTCCGGCGCAAAGTTCGGGATGCCGGTAAACTTCATGTCTTCACCGGCGGTGAAGGTATCACCCAGCTGGATGGTGCCGTGGTTGTGCAGGCCGATGATATCGCCGGCAAAGGCTTCTTCGGCATGCTCCCGGTCGCCGGCCATAAACGTCAGCGCATCGGAGAACCTTACCTCCTTACCGATGCGCACATGGCGGGCTTTCATACCCTGATTGTAGCTGCCGGAAACGATCCGAACGAAGGCAATGCGATCGCGATGCTGCGGGTCCATGTTGGCCTGGATCTTGAACACGAAGCCGGAGAAACCGTCTTCCGTGGGCTGAACCACTCTCTGATCGGTCTCACGGGGTTGCGGGGTCGGTGCCCACTCCACCAGGCCGTCCAGCATGTGGTC